>Ga0315320_10000016_pt1 | contig 146370 bp, 135 predicted proteins | sample M140m21515metaG_FD_203458 | JGI IMG/M metagenome (GOLD analysis project Ga0315320, IMG submission 203458) | Ammonia-oxidizing marine archaeal communities from Monterey Bay, California, United States - M1 40m 21515 | ecosystem: Environmental > Aquatic > Marine > Coastal | place: USA... | reverse complement strand
GACATTGGTAGAAGGCGTAGTCATAAACCGATTCTCTCCAGTGACTATAATACGCATGATTAAATTGAGTACCCTTAGATGTATGTATTCTAACTCTAGCCTCTTTCATACCAAAAAGGTTATGGTTTTCCTTAAATATTTTAGAAGAGTAATTACCTGTCTCAAGCTTAGATTGTGCCAACACTATATGTGGGAACTTAACGTTTAAAGAAACTAACATTTCTATTAGTTTATCTTCCGAGAAATCATTTAAAGTATCGTTAATATTAATTACCGAGATATTAGATTCAAAATCATCAGTATTTGTAATATCACGACTTAAAGATTTATTAATGGGTATTAACAATATGGATAAAAATATGATTAATAGGATTAATGAAGGAATTAGTATTTTTATCTTATTTAACTTTTTATAACGTAATTCATTATTACAATAATAAAACAATTCTTTCTTATTAAATTTCATATTTTTTTTGGTTCATTAATTAGTTAAAAACGACCCATTTAAATTAAAAAATGAGTCGTAATAAATTGATTTTTGACTTTAAAGACCCATTTCTTTACGAATCTTAGTTGCTGAGATATTTCCAATTTCAGAAGGGGGTGTGTGTTCAATTATATCATAACCAACTCCTCTACCGAATTCAATTGAACAAATATCGGGAATAATAGTCACTGCGACTTTACCTGATTCGACTTCAGAAGAATAATGATTCATAATATTTTCTTTAACTTCTGTTGCGGTAAATGGATTTTTTTCGTTAGGTTTTCCGTCTCTAATACAGATTAAAACATTTTTACCTTTATCCATTGCCTGTTTAAATAACTCTTGATGACCTTTATGTAAAGGTTGCCATCTACCTACAAACATCGCATACTGACCATCTCTAGCCGGCATTGATGACTCTACGTGAAATTTACTACTCCAATCACTCATAATTTAAATTTAAATATAATTAGACCAATCAATACCTTTGAATCCCTCATTTCTATTAAGGTTTACTCCAAACGCTCGTTGACCCGGTTTATTAGGGTCCATATCATTAATTAAGATTCTCGGACCCCTCTCAATTCCTGTAATTAAACGGTCATAGATTATACCGTTCTCTTTCAATTCTTTAACAGTATGGTCGTAGAGATAATCTGGTCGTGCGGTAGTTAAAATTACCATATGACCTTCTTTACTCCACGACTCTAACTTTTCTTTTACTTCAGGTAAAACATCTACAGATGAAGTTTCATACGTTTCAAACTTTCGATATTTGAATATCGTTCCATCTATGTCACAAAATATTGTCGATTTCTTATCTACCATCCTAATTTAGATATAATTTTTTGAAGAGATTCTTCAGGTGTATCTACAGTGGTATCGATATCGATAAAGTTTTCCTTAGGTGCTACATACGCATCAGACCTAAAGTGGTCTCTTTCTCTAGGTTCTGATGTATGAATGTAAATTTCAACTAAATCTTTACCTAATAGTTTTTTAAACTCTTCTCTTTGGTCAATATAAGGTGAAACTAAAGAAACTATTACGTCATCTCCTTGATTGTGTAAATAATGTGAAATTTTTTGAGCAGCATCCACATTAGTTACCCTACCTTTAATCGAATAATCTTTATTAGTAAACAATTCTCTCATCTCATCACCATCAATTCTATATGCGGTAGGTAGATGAGATTCTTTAAACATATTAGCCAATACGGTCTTACCGTGTGACGGCTGCCCTGTAAACCAATAAACCATTATTCTCCTATTTCTACTAATTCAATATTAAAGTTTAGTGACTTACCAGCGAGTGGGTGGTTCATATCTAAAATTAGATTTTCTTCATCTTCGCCTACGATAGTTGCTTGAATCGGCATACCTTGTTCAGTCTGACCTTGAACCATACCACCTATTTCAACTTTAAAATCTTCAGGGAAGTTCTTACGATTAACTGGCATTACTGCCTCCTCTTTTCTTTCACCATACGCTTGTGTTGGGTCTAAAGTCACATCTTTTACTTCACCAACTTCCATACCTTCAACTGCGGCATCAAAACCAGCTATCATTTGTCCAGTTCCAACTGCAAAATTAAGGGTTTCTCCACGTTTATGTGAACTGTCAAATTCTTGACCATCTTCTAAAGTTCCCGTGTAGTGAACTTTAACATTGTTACCTTTTTCTACTTTCATTTTTTTTGTTATTTAATTTATTTAATGTATTTATTTTTAACCCTTTGAGATATTGGGATGGGGTCCCCCGTTTCATCAATTCTAACGAATTTAATTTTAGTTGATAATATAATTGTTTGATTACCTGAGTAAACATTATGTGAACGTGCTTCCATGTAAAGAGTTAATGATGTGGTACCAATACTTTCTACCTCACCATACATTTTTATTAGTTGACCCTCTTTAGCCGGTTTTTTAAAAATACATTCATCAATCTTGACAGTAACCATTCGTGGGGTATCAGCAACTTGCATAGCAAACGCGGCGGCACTTGCATCTAACCAAGCTAATAATTTACCCCCAAATAAGTTACCGTGGAATCCTAAATCAGATTTTTTTATTGGATGTGTATTTAATAATTCCATTGGTTTTTTACTCATTTTAATTCATTACTTTAAAGTGTCCCCAGTCCTCACCAGAAACGTCAATATTAGGAAAGTAAAACATTATTTCCTTATTGTCAAATTTTATGGTCTTTAAAAACCCTGAAGGAATTGTTGCTCCGCCTAATACTTTTTCAAGTTCACCTTCGAACTTTACTATGATTTCTACCCAAACATTATCATAAACTTTTGATAATCCTCTTTCAAACTCTTCTAATTCTCTCCACGGTCCACGATTTAATCCTTCATGTTGTAGAACACAATTTAAATATGTAAATGTTTTTTTAAGTGTTTCCCTATCGCAGTTAAACGCGGCCGCGGGAGCTAAATGGCCTCTATCCCAAACATTGTCTTTATAATCATCAATATCTGAGGTTTGAATACTATCGTTTGTATAGAAATTTAAACCACTTCTACTTTGAGTTCCCATCGGACATAATACTTTATATGATATCCATAAGGGTTGTTCCAATTCTTCAGAGTATACAACATCAAATATATCAGTTTTTATAGTATCATTCTCAATAGTTAATGTTTGACTATGTAATGGTAAAGTTAAAATTATTAAAAATAGTTTAAATAAAATCTTCATAAATTCACTATCTTTTAATTTTATAAATTTGACTAAATAAATCTTTAGTTTCATCTAAAACAGATTCTTTAGGCCACAATTTGATGTCATCACCTGAGTGTGCGGTATCGAAACCTACCCAATGACCTTCAGGCCATTCATCACCTGATAGTATGGTTTCTGAAAATGTTAAACCTCCATGTACACTTACATCAATATCGTCATAACCCTTTCCGTGGTCTTTATGTGAGGGTATAATTTTAACGTAACCGTTACCCCATCCTCTTTCCATGTCGGCCCACGTATTTCTCTTAATCATAATTGGTGAAGGAATTCCCGCAATTTCATAGGATAATAAAACTTCGTTAACATTCAAATTTAGGTACAAGGCTTCCTTTAGTGCTTCGTCACCTATTTTTCTAAGTCTATCTGCAAAAAAATTAATATTGTTCATAGTTATATTTATTATTATACATAGACAAAGATATGAAAAAAATTGATATAAAAAAACAATATTTAGAGGGGGATGAGTATTATTCAAATAAAACAGACAAAAAGACTATAGTTTTACACCACACGGCAGGTAGTCACAGACCAGATTGGGTATTTAGTTCATGGGATAGAGACAGGACTAAAGGTGGTAGACCATTAAGAGTTGCCACTCAATTTGTTGTTGGAGGAAAATCTACTAGAGATGGTAATACAGATTGGGATGGTGTTATAGTACAAGGATTACCTGTTGAACAATGGGCACATCATTTAGGTACTAAGAATTCTAATAATAGAGAGTTAAATGAACAATCTATAGGTATAGAAATTTGTAACTATGGTCCATTAGTAAAATCAGTTAAGGGGGAATATTTCACATATGTTAATAGTAAAGTACCTGAAGAGGATGTTGTAGATTTAGGTAAAAATTGGAGAGGATATCGATACTATCAAAAATATACCGACAAACAAATAGAGTCTGTTAAATTTTTGATAGATAAATATAGTTTAGAATATGGTATTGATGTTTGTAAAGGTATGGTTGAACTGTTTGATACTAAACAATCATTTAAAGGTTTAAATGTTTTGGAGAAACAACAATTTTTAAATGAAAAAGGTTACTTAGGATTAAATGGTAAAGTTTTAACCGAAGATGGACTTAACGGAGGAAATACCAAGTACGCTGTAAGAACATACAATGATGCTGATAGAAGTGATTGGGGACCATTTGAATTTAACAAGTTAGCAAATCATGGGGGTGTTGGGATATGGAGTCATACCAATTATCGTAAGGACAAATTTGACGTTTACCCTTATCCACCTTTAATTGAAATGTTAAAGAGTCTGTAATTTGTTTATTTAAAATTTTGTGGTTATATTTGTTTTATTAAAAAAAAACATTTATGAGATTTACTACAATTATTATTACATTTTTTCTGACAATATCTAATGTTTATTCACAATCATCTACGGTTGGTGTGTTATTTGGTAGTGGAGACTTATTTCTTTCCACAGATAATATTAACACATCTGTAATCAATAGTCGTAACCCATATGCCCCATGGGGAATATATACTACGGGCCAATTAAATATAATTAACACTGGAGGGGTCCCGATTATAAATCAAACGGGAGCCTACCCAAATAGGTTAGGTATTAATTATGGATTTTTAAGAAACGGTATCAATGTAGGGGTTGGGGGTAAAATGGTTCTTTATACAAGTGAACCTGCGGATTTTTACCCCGATGTAATGATTAGACTACACCCAATTAAACTTATTACTCAAAATTCACGTTCAATAGACATCGCTTTGATTCTAAATGTTTCTAATACTATAGAATTTGGTGCGGGTTTATCAATTCCTTTTCTACTTAACAGATACTGATATATTTATTAGTATGATAAGTAATGAATTTCAAGATTATTATGATGGTATTATAGAAACTATAACTAATAGTGTAGGTTCTGAGTCTTATGCGCGTAATTTAGGTAAGAACAACTATTTTAGAATAAAAACAGGGTTTTATGAAGACGAAAATCCCGAAACTATTACAAATGAGTTACTATTAACTGTTAAAGAATCTATCAATGAGTCTAACATCATAAATGAGGCTAAGGGTATTAATGAACCAATTAGACGTATAGTTAGAGACATAACAAATATTGTTAAAAGTGAAAATTATGGTGAATACTTTTTACCTGAAGACATCACTGAAACGAATGAAATTGAATATGACTTTGATAATGACTTTAAAAAGTTAAACATAAGTAGGTCGTACAATATACCGTCATTCTCCATAGAATTAACTTACAATGCCGATTATAGTATAAAAGAACCCTACATGATTAATGGGGCATTAATGTCTGACGGAGATACAATTTCAGTACTAATAATTATTAATCCTGAACATTACCCTTCACTTATGTACGATTTAATTGCAGATATAAATGACGTAGTTGCTCACGAAATAGAACATATATTTCAAGAAAATTATATGAGACCTGATAATGAAATACATTTTAAAGAAGAGGGGGATGAAGACCCAACAGGTAAAGAGTATTATAAACAAAGTCACGAAATACCTGCAGAACTTAAAGGTATTATAAGAGTCGCTAAACTTCGTAATCAACCAATTAAACAAGTTATAGGTGATTGGTTTAAAAGAAGTCAGTACGCACATCAACTAAATGATAAAGATTCGTTAGAGTTAATCTCTTTCTTATCTGATGAATACGAAAAAAGATATGGAATTTAAAAGTGAAGAAGAATTTAGAGGTGTAGCTAGAAGAGCCGTACAAATACTATTGTACGTAGTTGAAAGTAAATCCCCACTACTTAGGAAATTAAAAGCGACAAATTTAATAACTAAAATATATGGTGCTAATCAAAACGGTACAGTTTATTTTGAAGTTGAAATTCCTTTCATGGTAGATGACCCAGACCACGGACCATTATGTAAAGAATTAGATAAAATTTTATCCGCAGTGATAAATACATTTGGTGATTATCACTTAAATGAAAATATGGAATTTGTAACTAAAACCTCCGATGATGAGGGTGATGATATGGTTGGTTTTTTAAGTTCATGTAGTTTTGATTGGACTAATCACAATGATGAATATAATGCTAAAGCAAAATATGGTTTCGAATATAATTGGTTTAGTGTAAAAAATATAGTACATATTCCCGATTAAATTATATTGCATTTTTTTTATTAAGATAAAATCCGTATCTTTGTTATATGGAACACACGCGAGAAAATTTAAAGAAGTTATCATTAGTTGAAATTAAACTAATCTGTAAAGAGTACTCTCTTCACCGTACAGGTACAAAAACAAAATTAATTAATAGTATTTTAGATTTTATTAAACCAGTACCAGTCACTGTTAGTTTACCGACTGAATATAAACCACCAAAAGGTAAAAAAGTTATCGGTATAATGATGGGTGAATCTGACAAAAGAAAACAGATTGGTAAACTAAGAGAAAAAAATAAAGTTAAAGACCTATACTACTCAATGAGTGTACACTACTATGAGGTCGATAAAGATTTTAATTTTATCGATGTCGACTAGATAACTTACTAGCAATTTTCTGCATTACGTCTCTAAAGACTACTGACGAAACAGTTATAAGACCTGAATGAACTAATGATGTTGTTAATGTTGCCATTTCTACAGAATCAAAACCAAAGGTATTTGCGACATTAATAATCATACCTAAAATAGGTAATAAAAAAGTGTATGCTAATATATCTCCACCTCTATACACACTAATACCAAGAACGCTTAACATTGCACTAAATTTATCTTTAAGTTGTTGAGTTTTACTAACCGCAGACTTTAATTCATCATCTAAACCTTGTTGTTCAATATCTTTTCTGAGTTTATCGTACTCTTTACCTTCAAAATAAACGATAGATATTGCGGCAATAACCAATGAGGATACCTGCCAAGATTCTAAACCTGTAAACTGACCATTAAGGTATTTTTCAACAGGCTCCATAAGTGCACCGATACCTGCTCCGTAAGTCAGGGCGAATTTAGTACTAATACCAAATTGTTGTTTTACGTCTGTAATTATTTTTTTAAGTAATTTATCTAACCTTTTTAAGGTAGACGTTACTTGTTCTCCGATTCTCTCGTTTAATAATACTTGATATTGTTCTTCTGTAACTAAAACTTTCACTTGTAATGTTTTATTATAAATATGTCACTAATACTAAACTGTTATACGTTATATTTATTTTAAAAGACTTTAAATGGCTAAAGATGTAAACCCAAGTGTAAAGGAAGGTGATAATATAATTTTAATTTATATGAAAGACCCATATTCACCAGTTCCTGGTGGTACTAAAGGTGTGGTAAATAACGTCACTAAAGACCCGTTTGATGAGGGTGAGGAGATAATTTCAGTTAAATGGGAAAATGGTTCATCATTATCTTTAGTGTCTTCAGAGGACATATGGATGATGGAGAGAGATTTAAAAACAAATATCAAAGAAGCTCATAATAACCCAAATTTAGATAACCTAATAAGTCTTAAAGAAATTTTTAAGTATTCTAATGAAAAAATATTCTTTGACTTTTTAAGTAAGATTAGGGAGTCAGGTTTAGTTAATATGTTCGAATCAGGTCAATTTTTAGTCTCTGGACCAAAATATCTTCAAAAATTTATTGAATTTGAAGAAATGAAGTCAGGTAGAGAATATGATGAAGACATGGTTGAGGAGTTAATGAAGATGTCTCAACAAACAAGAGATGAATTTATTAGAATGGCTATGAAAATGGTTGAAGACGAAGGGACCGATGACTATTCGAATAGAAATTTAGAGAAAAAAATAAGAACCCTAACTAGTAAGGCTCTTAAATACTATATGATGATGTTCGGTAGATAATTAAATAGATTCTTTAATATTTAATTTACCAATATTAACCTCCCACGATTTAATCCCAAAAAGTTTAAGTTCATGTGCTACCGACTTTTCAACAAAACGTCTAATCTCACGATTTCTTGAGATGGCACTACGAAAGTCACGAGTATTATTAATATTACATAGACCATTTTCATCAGTTCTCCAACCCCAACCTTTCAATCCACCAGAAACCGCAACATTAACAAATAATGAGGTACTCCATTCACTGTGTCTCTTAATGTGAGTAATTCTGAAATTCAAGTCGTGGGAGTCATATCTCCAAGATGCTCTTAAATCTTGTGAGGTTAAGACTTTTCTCTTAATTAAGTCCCTCACCCCTTTATCTGCTTTAAATTGTTCTATAAAATCTGACATATTGTGTTTTTTTCGTTAAAACAAATATACGGATAAAATATTAAACTGCCATAGAAGTAGTTAAGAAAATTGGGTTTCTTTCACCGAAATGACCACCTACCATATTAAAATAAAAATATTCATCGGCCTCTTCCTCAGTCATAAGGTCAGTTTTTACCATTTTTTGAATTATACGTTGTTTTGAATACACAATTCTTGTTCCACGACCAAATTCTTCGCTAACTCCAACGATACAATCATCAAATCCATCCATAACAATTGCTCCTTCAGCAATTTCATCTATTTCTTCTCTATTCATAGTTTTTATTTAAAATATAACTTAATCCGTTTACTATGTCAAACGAGAAATGAATATATCAACATATTTATAGTAAAAACAAAGATTATGAGAAATTATATGACAATATCAGACGAAGAAAGAAATTCTATTCTTCAAAATCATTCATCATTTTATAATGGTTATGCCACAGGTAACGTACCAAGTAATTTACAACCATTAACGGTTGATAATAGTATTAAAGACGATGGGGGTATCACTGTTGATAATCAAGGTAACGTAAAAACTTATCGTAATCATAATGTGAATGAATCGAAGGTAAAATCAAAAAAAGAAACTAACGAAATGGAGGCTGACGACATGGATTTATCTAATGTGGATTCAGCTTACGATTATGATTCAGGTGGACCTGAACAATTTGATGGTTCTTATTCTGATGATTCATATGGTTTAGATATTGATTCCATAATGAAAATGTTTGGTGGTGATATGTCACCCGCAGAATATCATGATGAGGAGAGTATGATGGATACTCACATGGACGGAAAAGAAAAATTTAATGATGAAGATTCCGCGTATGAGTTTGATTCACAGGGTGGTGATGCTGATGTATATGGTGAACAAGTTACCAACATGTCAATAGGTTTTGTTGAAACAGACTCAAAGACAATAGATGAAGAAATGTGTGAGGGTTGTGGTGAGACTGACGAAAGTTTAGTAACCGTAGCTAAAATGGATAAACCTATTGGTAAGATTTTTTCATTATCAAAAGAGATGGGTGAAGAGTGTGATACTTGTGAACAGTGTGGTTCTGAACTTGATGAAGGTGAATGTGTGGAATGTGGTTCTATGTACGAAGAAGTTGATGAGGACTTACATGAGTCGTTTGATAAGGATAGAAAAACAATAAGAGAAATGTTTAATAGATTTAATAAATTTAATTAATAAATAACTTTCGGTTCTATTCGAAAATTATTAAAGGACGGTTTTAACCGTCCTTTTTTTATTCATGAATATTTTTATATAACTTACCATCTTCAATCAAATGTCTATATTTTGGGTAGTAGTCCCATTCTAAACTAACCATTTTTTCACCATCAAATAGATAACCATTATTAATCATATTACGTACTGATTCTTTATCATGTATATTTAATTCTTGGTGATGGGTATTTCTTAATTTATGCATATTACATTCAACATTACCAAACCATGATAAATGCCACCCATTAATATCATTAAGATGTGTTTCTTGTTCATACCTAACATTTCTTATTTTTTGTGGTGTTGTACTCTTTAAATAAGACCATCTACAAAAGGCGGGTCCTGGCCAAAACATATTTTCAAAATCCCATTTAAAATTCCAATAGTGCCATCTTTGAAGTATAGTTTTAAAAGTGTCAAAAGTTACTTGATTATTTTTAAGTCTACTCAGTATGTCATTGTCCCATATTTCATCCACATCTGAGATTAATATTACATCATCATCGTTAGGTATTATTCTTTCTAAAGTATCTTTTATTGCGTTTCTATTATAGTTTTCTCTAAATTTATTGAGATTATCCTCGTCATTTACACCTAATGGGTGAGGTTCATATAAAATTTCATTTGGTAAATCAATCACTACATGTTCAATTTTGTGTAAAAATTTAGAAAATAAACCTTTATGTTTTTGAAAAAATAACTCTTTATCTTTACCTGTATGACTATTTCTAGATTCGATTAATATGAAATGGTCAACATAGTTATTCATCTCATGTAACCTCAAATTTAACATATCTAATTCATGGTCAAATAAAAAACAATCGTAAATTTTTGGTTGTTTAATGTTAATTTCTGTGTTTTTAATCTTATCCCATATTTTAGGTAAATCATAATTATCTTGAGTAAAAGGTTTTAGTTTACCGGTAGTACCATCTTTATCTATACCATTCGACGCGTACATGTCTTTAATTAAGTTAGTGATGTTATTATCATCGTCCCAAAATTCAGTCAATAGTTCGGTGTGTGAGAAAGCATTTAATTTCTGTCTTATAAAATTAAAATCCCCAAACCAAGAGAAATGGAACCCCCCATTCTCTTTAATTGTGAAACGGGTGTCTTCATACTCTGACCATCTATCATCTCTAATTTTTTGAAATATTTTATTATTTGATATATAATGAGAGTAATAAAAAGCGGTAGAACCTAACCAGTAATGCATTTTTTCTAATTTAGTATTCCATACTAACCATTTTTGTTTAAAAATTACAGGACCATATGGTAAATCATCAGATAATTTGTTAAAAATTTTATGATTAGGAAATTCATCAACATCGGAAACTATGATAATGTCTTCAAAATTAAGTTTTAATTCTTTTAGTGCTAAACCTATAGAGTTTCTTTGGTGTGACTCTCGATAGAACTCTATAGTTTTTTGAGAATCAATAGTGGTGTGGGATTGTATTATATTTTCACTAACTATTGTTGGAGTATCTTTAACAATATAATGTTTTATCTTATCTTTCCACTTTGAAAAACGATTAATATTCTCTTTAAAATATAATGGTTTATCCTTTCCCGTAAAAGTTTTAGTTGACTCTACAATTAAAAATAAGTCAACATGGTCATACAACTCTTCAAGTCTTAATTCTAGTAAATCTAATTCATTATAAAATAAAAAACTATCAATTATTTTTTGATTAATCATTCGTAGTTAACTCATTTAGTAGTTTATGATACTTTCTAACTAAAATTGTGTACCCACAATAATCTCCCGTTAACTTATAATAAAGTTTAATATAGTTTAATGAATTTTTTACTTGAGATAGGTTAGTACATGAAAATAAAACATTTTCGGCTTTAAAATAATAATTACTTATATTGATATCTGTCATAGGTCACTTACTTTTATTTTATAAAGATAATAATAATATAATAGAAATCTATGTCTAAAACAAATTTTACCGCCAAAACCGAAACTATTGATACTATCCCCGATATGTTAAATTACTACTATTATAAAGAAATATTTAATGATAAAGAAATTAATGATATAATATTAATATGTGAAAAATTAGATTCAGAAATTAACGAATTGGATTATTCCGATATTTCTGTCGATACGAAAAGAAGAAATAGCGTTAGTTACTTACCAATAAATGATGAGACTTCATGGATTTATGATAAAATTTATGATTTATCTGTTAGTGCTAATCAGGAAATGGGTTGGAATTTTAATGTGGATGGTATTAATCAATTTATGGAGTATAACACCTATACAGATAATAGTGGTCATTACTTATGGTATTCTGATATAGTAAATTCAAATACTAATAAATTATCAGTAACTCTACATTTATCTCTTAAAGAAGAATATAATGGTGGGGATACTGAGTTTAATTGTGGTTATGAAATATTACGACCTAAGTTTAGTGTCGGCGATGTGGTCATATTCCCATCTTACTTACTACAAAGAACCACACCTATACTTTCAGGCGTAAAACGTACAATAACTTTAAATGTAACGGGAAAAACTTTTAGATAATGGTATATAACGTAAACGATAATAATCTATTTGAACACATAACTAAACACCATAAGATTATATGGTTTTTATTTAAGGAAGGTCAAGAAGACTCCACTTTAAGTATTAAACCTTTTAATGATAAAATAGAAAGTGTAAATAAAAATTTAAATGACGAATTTCCTGAAGTAGTATTTTTCCAAACCACTATAAATGAAAATCCAAAAATTATGGAATATTTTGGGTTGAACGATAGTATAATATGGGATTACAAACATCACCAATTTAACCCTAGAATAATTAGTGTGGTGGATGGTCAATTAATTTACGACCAATCAGGTAAGGAATGTTACTGTTTAGAAACATTAATAAAAATGGTTTTTGACTTACACCCCGAATTAATTCCTATACCAACCAGTGAGGGATAATCGTATCTCAGGTGTTCCTGGGTTTACGTGGGAAACATAATGTAGTTTACCTTTATCTTCAGGTAGTAAGAATAGTGTTAAACTATTAAATTTAGGTGTTTCAACATTTTCAACAACATCCCCATCATCATTTAAAAAATGTAGTAATCCACCATATTCAGGTTTCCAATCTTTAGTTAACTGTAAAACGAATCCGATAATGCCATTAGGACTATCTTGATGTGGTGATAAAAAATCACCAGGAACATAACAAGCAGCGAAAACCTCATTAGAGCCCGTAATTGTTAAATCAGTTACTTTTGAGACTAAGTCGTGAGATTCATTACCATCCAAAAACTTTCTAATCTGACATTCGGTACAATCACAATCATCAAAATGATTATCTAAAGTTCGATGAAAAGAATATGAAAATTCGTTTCTACCAAAAGAGTCTGTGGAGTATTGTCTTGCTTTCTGTATGTTATTGTATTCTTCAGGTGTATTTCTAAAATAACTAACTCCATTAATATTTTTAGACGGAAACGTAGCTATTGACCACCAATCGGTGGGCATTTCATAACTAAAGAAATTATTTAAATTTTCAGCGACTTCATCTTTTAAGTAGTTATCTATAACAACATAACCCTTCTCTTTAAAGGATTTATGTATTTTTTTTAAGTCTAAATTAGGGTTAATTAAATCTTTCATATTTTAATTTATAATTAGTATTCAGTTGTAAAAAAGAATACCTGAAACAATCTACCATCATACTTATCTTTACCAAAGTAATCCATTGATACGTGATAGTTATCTGAACGATACATTACTAAACGATTAAATTTATTACCTAATCTATCGACTAAGTCCCATTTAGTATAATCTCTGGCTTCTGACATATGAGGGGCTAACGAAGTCTCTTCCTCAGTATATTTACTATTATCCCAACCGCAAAGACCTGTTTCTTTATGTTTATATAATCCAGTACCTGAACTTACAGGTGCGTCTGGAGTTAAGTATAATACTGCTGCCCATCCTGTGGTACTATCTGAATGTATCCAAGAACGGTCTTCTGATGTTGTGTATTGAAAACTACCTGAATAGTCTCCTCCCCAATATGTGATTTTACCTGCAAATGGTTCTACTAAATTCTGTAAACTATCTTTTAAGTCGTCATCTAAATGTGAGACTGTACGATGACCAGGGTAATTACCATCTACATCAAAATCTTGAGTTAAGGCGTATTCTCTTACCTCATCAGGATTGATATAGAAATCATCAATTATTAATGTATTAACTCTCATGTATTATTCTATTATTAGTTCAGGATAATCCTTATCTGAAAAGTAGTCAATAATAAATTCTAGTAAATCATTCTTCTCTAAATAATCCTCAATATACTCATCATATGATATGACCCAATCTTTGGTGTAATGACTTTCTGTCGCGTAATCCCATTCGTCACTAAATACTTCTAAATTTCCTATTGATTCAATATAATCTGAGAAGTCTCCTTCACAAATTTCTATTTCTCTGTATCCTTCTTCATTATTTAGTGAAAACATTATGTTTAATGTTCCGTCAATAAAATCATAATCAAGTAGTTCTATTAGGTGTTTTGTCATTTTTTAGATATTTGTATATAAAATAAACGATTTATTTAATTAAGGAAATGGAAATTATAGAAATTATAAGTTCATATATAAATAAAAGTAATAATATACTAAAAGTCGAGTTTCAAGTGTTAAACAATGATAATATTGTATCCGATACTATTGAATATCATTATGTTGAAGAGTTTGGATATAATATTGATATGACTACAGATATTTTTGATGACTATGACATGGATTTTGATGGTATGGAAACATGGAATGATGAGGTAGAAGAGGTTGATGAACAATTTATTGATGAAGATGAGTTGTTATCATTTTTAAATGAATATTATATTGTTTTTCCTGATAGAAAACCTGAAGAAGAATATAATTAAGACTATTTATAGTTATGTCAGGAAATTTTACACCACATAACGATAATGAAAAATCTCAGGGTTCTTCTATGGTTGAACTTATTAATAGATTATTAGGTAAAATCTTCTTAAAGAAACCCGTTTTCTTTGGGATGGATGAACACAAAATAACTTTATTAGTTAGTCCTAGTATGAAAATATATGGTATTTACACTTCACCTGACAGGTTATTAAAAAAATTCCCTTTTGAAGAGAAAAAGTTTTTAAACTTAAAAGATTTAAGGTCGTGGGCCGAAAATAATGAGTTCTCAATAACTTTCTCCGCTGAGACACCTAAACTTAAGAGAGACTTATTAATGTCGTTAGGTGACGTTATGGTTGAGTCTAATGGAGGTAAAGAAAGGAATCTAAGTGTTGTCGTGATGGAAGAATTAAAAAAATCCAAACTACCCGAATCTATTAAGGAATGGGCAAAAGAAAACCCTGAAAAGTTTATTAGAAATATAAGACACGTTCAAAACATATTAAAAAAGTAAAAGTGGTCGATTGACCACTTTTTCTATTTAAGGACCTACTCTTGAGAGTCTAATCCACATATTAACATTTTCACCATTATTCAAGTGTTGATTAGGAAATTTTAGTACCAAATGTTCTAAACCATCTTCTTCAATTATAAAGTTCCTTGGGAGTCCGTCATAATCAATCAATAAATCATCCCAATAACCATCGATTCCTTGAATCACTTCACAGTAATATGATTCGGTCCAATCATCACTTCCTTGAGTTACTTGATAACCTTTGTAGAAAGTTCTACCACTAAATGAAACCTTTTCAGTACCAACATTTAAATCACCAATAGTTGTAGATACCATACCATCATATGTTGTGTTATTTTCATCGTACCCTTCATAGGTATTGACACCATCGTGTCTAATAAAACTAACAAGGTATGTACCATCTAATGTAGGGTAAGTTTCTAGTTCGTATTTCTCACATCCAACTAATGTGATGAGTAAAGATAAAAGGAATAGTATATTTTTCATAATGTTTATGTATTTTATTTAATACAAAGATAAGCCTTTTTATTTAACTGCAATGGAAGATAATGCTTTTTTATAATATTTATTGAATTATGGGTCACTTAATAAATGAAATATCACGAATAAAAGGAATCATGGGAATTATATCTGAGGGCGAATCACAATTTGATTCTTCAGAGAAAAAGACTATTGATGATTTTGTCGATTTCGTAAAAAAAGAACTTAACATCAATAATGACGTTGAAGTTAAACTTCAAAATGATAAAGACGGTATTAAAACAACCGCAGTTTATAAGTACAAAGACGGTGAAGATGAGAAATTTGAGGATTCTGAAATAAGAGTCTTCACCTTAGGAAGGGCATTGGTAGACGTTTTACGTTCTATCGCTCATGAGTTAGTACATCACATGCAAAATGAAAAAGGGGACCTTGAAGGTAAGGTATCCAACGTTGGTGGACCTATTGAAGATGAGGCAAATTCAGTTGCTGGTGAGATGATTAAAAAATACGGATTAAAAGACCCTGAAATCTATGGTGACAAAGAAGAGATGGGAGAACAAGAAGACGGTGGTGGAGAGGCTGATTCCTCATCAACAAATGCCAATGTTACAACATGGGAAACGGGAATAAGTAGAGGTCCCGCTAACACATTAACTGTAGCAGTATGGAACAGTGGTGTTAATAGAGGTAAGGGTAATCATATTGATTCCACAGGTACGTGGGAAACAGGAATAAGTAGAGGTAAGTCAAATCCCCTTAATTAACATATTTATAAAGTAATGGATAACAATAATAAAATAATAACGGAAGAATTAAAACAAATTGTTGTTTTAATGAACTACGATAGGTCTAAGACTTTAATGGAACAAGACCCAGCTTGGACACGTAATATTGGTAAACCAGGTACTACATCGATAACAGGAACAAAGATTCCCGGCCCTAATAAGACTAAAAAATCCAAACCGAAAGAGAAAACTGAAGCTGAACAACTTGACGATGAAATGTCACTATATATTACCAATGAAGAACCTCAAGAACCTCGTAAAAGTGGTAAAAATGGTAAATACTACTTACCATACAAGTCTGAAAGAGCCGTTGTAAAATTATGTGGTAAAGTAAAATCTTGTGATTGTACATCAAATACAACAGTTTATTGTAGTAGTGATAAGTACTTAGATGAAATTTATGATATGGATTGGAATGATTGGAGTTCTTTTTATGGACCTAAAGCCGAAAATAGAGGTACTCATGAGACGTTAGGTTATTTAGAAATGGGACTTATTGGGTTAGGTTTTGTTGCTGCGATTGCCGCGGCACCTTTTACCGCTGGAGGTTCTGTAGCAGTAGCTTTAGGTACTGTAAGTACTGTTTCATTAGTAGCCGCAGGTGGTGTAGCCCTTGCAGACGCGTATCTTTACATAGAGGAAAGAGATTATTATTCAGCTGGAATGGCAGGAGCTTTAGCTGTAATACCAGGTGATGAATTTTTTAAGGTAATTAAAATGTTTAAAGGTTTAGGTAAGTACGAATTAAAGGTTTTACAAGAAGTTGCAGGTGCACCTGACGATATGGTAAAAATAATAAAGAATGTGAGTGAAAAAGGTTTAGAAAATTTACCTAAAGCCGATTTAGAAAAATATCTAATTTTTAGAAAGGCGAGTATAAAAAATGCTTCATTATTGTCTAAAGAAACACTTAAATACTCGGTACTAAAAGCAAAGTCAATGTTACTTAAGTTACCTCTTGGTAAACAATTATATGCGTTAGCGAAGTTATCTAAAGGATTAGGTTTAGCTGTGGGTCTTACATATACATTTGACCAAATTTGGTTGGCCTACAGTGTCGGTAAATCTCTTGGCGAGGAAAAGAGAAGAAGAATGAGAAATTTTATTGCAGAACTACCTGACGGAACTTCAAAACAAATAGGTTCAGATTATGGAGCAATAATGGATATGGCATATGATGAAGGTATAGGTGAGGTCCTTAAATTAATGGGTAAAGGTCTTTGGAGTTTAGTTTGGAATGAGGACGGAACTGAAAATACAAACGGTATCGATAAAATTAAAGGTGCGATTGAAAAATCAATAAAAGAAATTCCTAATACTGAAGAAGGTGGGGGGCTTATAGCTTCATATACTAAGGGTCCAACCGACGCAGAAAAAATAGATTTAGATAAACTTGGAAGTAGTTTAAAGGATACCATTTCATTTAGAAGTGGTCATAACATAACCGTTAAAATGTTGAGAAATGGAACGGGTACCATCCAAGAAGGGGACAAGGGGGTCTCCACGAAATACGTTCAAACATTATTAAATAAAATAAAAACTAAAGATAACGAAAATAAAGTTTATTTAAGTGATAAACCAGACGCGGATTTTGGGCCAGATACGTCAAGTGCCGTTTATGAATTCCAACTAGATTATCTTGGTGGTGAAGGATTTGATGGTGTGGTTGGTGAAGATACCATAGCAAAAATGGAAGAAATATTAAAAAAACAAGAAAATGAAGAATAAAAAAATAATAACTGAAGTTAGTAGAATACAAGATATAATGGGTTTAAAATTCATTATAAATGAATCGTTTTGGGATGATTTATTGATGATGGGTGTAAAGGCAGGTAAGAATGTAGACCCTTCTTTAATAGTAAAATCAGCTGCTGATGAAATAGTTATTGGAGGAGTTAAAGTTTCAGATGAGTTATCCACTTTACTTAAAAAAGAAATGAAAGATTTAACTGATAACACAACAACATTAAAACAGAGTGTTGATAATGTATTAGAACTTTCTAAAAAAACAGACCCTAAGGTCTATGAAAAACTTGTTGATTCAATATTTAACTCTGAAAAATTATATGAGAGTCTTGGTAAATTAGTTACGGATGCCGATACCGCAATAAAAAACTTAATAAAAGAAAAGGGTCTTAGTCTTCAGGACGCTTATGATACGGTCATGAAAGATGTAATGGTAACGATTAAAAATAGTAATATAGTACCTGACTCGTTAATGTCTAAGATATCTAAGGAAGTTGCCGATTTAGTAAAAACCGCAGATGAGACACTTAAAGTGGCTAGTAGTAAAATACCTGAAAAAAATTCAATGACTTTGAAAGATGGAACTAAGGTATCCGATATATTTGATAGTTCAAAATGGAAAAAAGTCAAAGAATCTCTGTCAGACGAAGAAATATTAATTTTAGCTAACCCTAAAAGGACTTTTAACCTTGAAATAAGTAAAAGATTAAAAGAATTGGCCGGTATTGTTGACGAGAGAGCTAATAAAATTAAAAAGATAGCCGCGGCAAGAACAAAGACAACCAATACAAATCTTTATGGTAAATTAGATACTCAATTAAAAAAAGAGATGGAGACACTTTATAAGAAAAGTAATAATGAATTTGTGTCGATTAAAAACTATTTGGATGATGTAGCATCAAAAGACCCAGAATTCAAAAGAGTTTGGAAGTCATTAACTAAAGAAACAGACGGTGGTTGGGATTTTTATAAACTATGGGGTAAGACCGCAAAACATGTACCCGCTTGGGAACAATTTTGGAAAGGTATTACAGATGACTTTTTTTCAGTATTTAAGTTTTGGGGCGACGAAAGTGTTAACCCTATTAAGGCCATAAAGGGAGTAGCTGAATCTGATAAAGTCCTCAGACAGAAAATTAGAGCTAATATTTCGAATTTGTTTCTTTCAGGTTCTAAAAGAGGTTTCCCATGGGGAAAAAGTAAAAAAAATTACAAAAAATTAATAGACAACTATGGGCCTAAATCTGCAAAGGTCGCGTATGTTAGAGATGTGATATTAAACTCTTTTAAAATTAACTTAGTCTTGAGTATAGTACCTGTCCTTGGCGGAGCAGCAATGAGTTGGCTCAAAAGGGATGACTTTAAAGCGTGTACGAAAAATCTTGAGGTTAAGGGGGATACCACAAGACAAAAAATGGAAAGTAGAAAAAATCAAATAGCTAAAAAAATTGAGGCGTGTAGATTTTTAACGGATGCGACTGGAATAAACAAATGGGCAATTAATTGGGCATTGTGGCATAGAGGTATTGAAGAACTTGACGATGATAAAAATCTTTTTGAAGAAATAATAAAACAAGCTATACCTTTTGCCGGTAATAAAATAGATACTGATGACGAAGGGGGTATGTTTCTTTTGGAGTTGGCAACATTGGACCCTGGTTTTGTAATGAATGTAGTTAATTTACTTGTTGAATCTGAACAAGTTTTAAGTTCACCAACAAAACAAGATAGTTTTATTGGTGGTTTGGAGGGGGAACTTGATGAAATGAAAGCAGAAATGGAAAAAATCGAAAACGAGTTAGAAGGTGGTAATATAGTTAAACCATTAGAGAATGAAGACTTTTAAAAAATAATATTATGAAACAACTAAACGAAGAAAAAAGTATTAACATTCAAAGATTAGAGTACATTCGTGATAAAGAATGTCTACCACAGATATTTAGAAAGGGTAATGCTAAAAAGTTTGAAATCACAAAAGATGGGACCGAAGATGTAATTAAGGTAACAACAGCAAGTGATAAGGATTATACTATTTATCCGAACATGACCATTGCTAGTAATACCTCTGGAGAGGTTAGGACTTTTACATGTACGGGAATTGAGAATGTAGGTGAACAATCAAATAACGATAATGATGACAATGATGATAATGATGATAATGGTGGTAACGATAATTCCCCAACTACTAATTGGAAATCTAATTTTTGTATTAGATGTACCGACAGTGAAGGTAGTTTAACGTCAACCAAAGCGACATTAAAATTGTGTAAACCCGTAATAGAAGGTGGTGGTATATGTACTGGATTTAAAAAAAGTGCCATTATAGATGATTTTCCAATATGGAAAAATATATCAGGTGATACTCAACCTAAAATAATTAAAGACTCGTTATTTGATAATAATGGTGAATTATTTTTTCAGGGTGAAAGTAGAGTTGAAAATGGTAAATATAAACCATTTAAATTAAAGAAAGAAAATGGTGAATGGTTTTTTTATGATGACGAAAAAGCGGGTGGTCAACCGGGATGGATTAAACTAACAGAATACTTCACAACATCTTTACATGAAAATAAAATATTTGAACAAAAAGAAATGAAATCAATATCAGACAAAATAGAAGAAAAATTAAGAGACATATATTTTTATACTGTTTCAGAAAAAGGTAAAGAAAGAGTAATATTTGATTTACAAGATAAAAGAGATATCGAACAACATTTAAAAGACTTACATAGTCAAAATATTGTTGGTGATAGAGGTTTTGTTATGGCCGTAGTAAGAGCTAAGGGTTCTGATAAAGAAGATGGTCAACTAATTAAATTGGGTTCATACCCAAAAGATTCTAATGTTAATTTAGGGTTTGGTGAGGAAAAAGGATTAGGTGGTCTTGTAGGGACACAGTACTTCTCAATTAAAAATAACGATGGACCTGATGATAGGGATTTTGAAATAGTTAAAGGAGATATCAATAAAGATATTGAATTTAAAAAAGAGGTTGAGGTCAAAGAACCTAAATTAGTGGTTAATCAACCAGTTAAAGAAGAACCTTATGAGGAGGTTATGAAACAAAAAGAACTTAAAGGTTTAGCATCTTTGGTTAGTTCTGATGAGGTTGGTAATGATTTTACAAAAAAACAAAAAGAGATATTAGAAAAACTTAAAGGTCAGGGATATTTATTTAAGAGACCTGTTGAAGACTCAAACTATAAAAAGACAAAAGTGAAAAGCTCTGAATTTACAGAATCGTTTCATGTTTGGAAAAAACAAGATTAATAAAATGGGTATACAAGATTCAATAAGAAGAAACATTCAAATTTTACAAGAAGAAAAAAAGGTATCATTAACTGAAGAAAAAATAGTTAAAGGTAGATTCTCTATGGTACCTAAAAATATAAATAAACACTCCACAATACAAAATAATAAAACGTTTAATGTACTGTTTAATGAAGTGAGAACATTAAAGTCTCATGGTATTAACCAGAAAGTAATTAATGAAAATATGGTTCAAGTATTAAGTCAAATGTTTGATGAGGAAGGTCCTCGTTTTCTTGACATAGTTAAAGAAAAATTGGCTGAATACTTAAAAAGTAAGTTACAACTTACTGATATTGAACAAGAAATATTAGTTAGTGCTATAGGTAACACTGAAATGGACGAAGTATCGGAATTATTTAATGACCCAAGATTTTTGGCTCAGAAAATATCTCAAGCATACTCCGAAGATATGGGTAGTAAATATTCAATGGTGAGTACAGACAACTCAGATATGGTCAAAAAACTTGAAGACACATTTGTCGATAAGTTGAAGCCTGTTATAGGGGACGTTAATTCCAAAATGGAATTAAAGTTGAAAGACATTAGAGATAATATGCTTTCATAAACTTTTTTAAGAAAAAGGGGGTAATTCAATCTATTAAAAGGTATCGGAAACGGTACCTTTTTTTATTTTAATGGTGTTATAATTTTGTGGTTAAAAACTTTATATGTATTTTTGTGATGGTGCTTTAAATTTTATATGGGTAATCCTTTAATTTATTCGTAAGTAATATATTTTATAATAAAAAGTACTTCCATGAAATTAGACCAAGTATATGTTATTTCTTTAGACCATAGTGAAGAATATATACAAGACCTATACAACAGGTTGAGTAAAATACCTTTACCTTACGACACTCCAGTATTCATTATTGATGCATTTTTAGGTACTCGTTTAAAAACTGAAACTGATTTAGGTTATGAGTTATACCATAATTGGAATATTTCAGATTTAAACCCTAATTGGCATTGGTGGGAGAGACCCACTACGTATGGTGAAGCTGGTGGTATGATTTCACATACTATGTGTTGGGAAGACGCTTATTTAAATGGGTATGAAAATATAATGATACTTGAGGATGATTTTGACACTGACGGCACATTACAATGGTCTATATTCGAAGAACTTATCGATTATCAATGGGACTTATGTTTAATGTCACATAATCCATTACATGTAAATTTCCCAAACATACATAGTTCTTACGAAATAGGTAAAGAACATTTTATAAGACCTTCCTATTTTTATAACACACATACTTACATATTAAATAAAGAGGGGTTAAGGAAGTTAGTGGAGGACCATTTAGATACCTTAAAAAAGAATATAATAGTGTCTGACGAGTTTTTATCTGCCGTTACGACTACTCACCCCCGAAAAGATTTAAGAGAGCTCTACACGTCTAATTTGAATGCTATTGCAACTAAAGAAGATTATACTTATCAGACTCGTTACATGAGTGCGGGTAATTCATTAACAGAACCCACTGAAGAAGATTTAAAATAAAATGGGGGGTCATCACTCCCCCCACTCTTTCTACCATCTCAACATTACTCCTGCCGTCCCTTTCCATTCGATGATTGCTCGTTTTGGAATCCAAAACTCGAATTCTCCGATTTCATCGATTTTGTTGGACATGTCCTCTTTGAACTTGGCAACATCGTTAGAGTTCTTTGGGTGTTTAACACCTACGTACCCTGCACATACCGGACCGATACCTGTAACTTGGGACATCTCATCAGTAAGAGTTCGTCCACAACATCTGCAGATACCTGCGTTGTCCTTTGTGAGTTTAGCTTTCAATTTGAAGGCTTTGTTAGAAATAGTCATCACTTCTGTAACATCAACTAAGATTGGGTGAAAATCCATATCGTAGTTCTCTTTGATACTTAGAGCGATTTTGCGACCGAGTTTGATTGTGTTACCAACCAATTTTATGTTCAACTCTTTTTGAGAGTCTTTTTGAATCTCACGGTCAATCGCTTTGTAACCAGCAGAAACTTGTTTTTCAGTCAACTGACGGTATTTTTTGTATTTAACTTTTAGGTCATTAACGAAGTTAGATTCTCCTGTGTATTGTACGATAGCCTTTAACTCCATAGGTAGTTCTTCAATTTTAACTTCCCCTAAACGTACTTCTTTCATGATTAGTTTTTCTGCCACTGCGTATTGTTTTGGTGTTAGACGACCCCACTTTAAAAGTGATGGTTGTAATTTTTGAATGAATGTGTTTGCTCCTTGGTAGTTTCTTACTTTTTCTTCGATGTTGATTCCTGTTACTGTCATGATGATATTTTTTTTATGGTGATTACTGATGATTACCCTACAAAGATAAGCCTTTTTACCATATATCAAAAAAAAATGCCAACTAAAATTAATTTAATTGGCATCTATTGGTGGAGGCGGCGGGATTCGAACCCGCGTCTTGTTCAGTCCACCTATAAAGGACTACACGTTTAGGACAACATTAGTTCACAATGTTCCGTAATATTTAGTTCAATTTTTACATCCTCCACTAACAATAGATGTACGATTCAATTTAGGGTTTAATCGTTTTTCCACCACACAACGGACTTCTGTTGAAAGGTATATGTCCTGACCGACCCCTCTTCACTGTTAACGTCTTACGCTACAGCTACTTGTTCAGTTCTAAGTAAACCTAGAGCTGACATTTTGTTTAGTACGTTGCCGTCTAAAAAATTTCCATCATAGATTTAAGTCATAGATGAAGTTTGACTACGTGCCCCGTATAACTGACCCTGCCAATCAATTCCATTCGCCCCCATATTTTCAAAGAACATTTGTTTCTTGGTACAAATATAAATACTTTTTTTCTAATAAGAAACTATTTATAATAAAAATACATTAAAAATGGTTAAAAGACATATAAAGTTAACGGAAGGTGATATTGAAAATATCGTAAAACAAGTAATTGAAGAACAGAGAAGAGGTGATTTAACTGGTGTTAAAACAAAGTTTTCTAGACGAGACAGAAAAAAATATGAACAGAAGGGTAGGTCTGAAAATTGGAATCAGGAAGTTTCTGGTTCACTTAACTTTGATGTTAACCCAACAAATCCATTAGCGGTAAATGTAGGTGAAGGTAGATATGACATTAGATACATAACTAAGTTAGTTGGTGGTGGTAAGGAAATACCAGGTAAAGAAACACCACCTAACGTTATAGTTACCATTCCAATATATAACGTACAGGGAAGTAGTCTTCCATATGCGGATAATATGGTTATGCCTTACTTTGATAAGTATCCTGAGGCTAATGTACAGTTTAAGAAGATTGTAAACGATTTTATTAAATATATAAATGCTGGTGGAGGGGATAAATTAACTAATGTAACAATTAAGGGTAGTGCCGATTCAGGTACACCTACGTTAAAGGTACCAAGTGGTTATTCTAAATTAGACCACCCAAGTGCAAAACCATATAACGGTAAAACTGACCCTAAAGAAATGAATCAGTATTTAGCTGATATGAGGGCTAATCAATACGCACAAGCTTTAATTAACGCAATTAAAGAAGAAACAGGATTCGATTTAAAAATCAAAGTAAAAAAGGGAGATAACTTCTACGGACAAGGCGACGATAAAAGAGGTGAGGAATTCAGAAAAATTACTTTAGAACCAAATGCTGAACAATATGAAGTAAAAAATGAATTAAAAATTGATGGAGAAAAAACACCTGGTAAAAAGATTAAGAATGAGTCAACAAAGTGGATGGTTCCTGTTTATGCTGACGGAGTAGGTAAATATAGAGAAGGTTATAGAGTTTGGGACAGTTACGGTAATGGTACTTGGCACTTGGCACTTAGTGTTGAACGTGCAGATGAGTTAGGTATTGATTGGGAGTTTGACGGAGTCTTAGATGCTAAACTTACCGATAGTGGTTTCATAGTTGACGGAAAGTTAGTTGGTATGTTAGGTACTCGACCACCGATGATAGGGACTACAAATCCAAATCCGGCAACTGATGGTCCAATAAGTTACTATTCCCCAAAAATTACTACTAAATCTGCCGTTAGAACTGCAGTGGTGGATGGTGAGAAGATTAAAGTAGCTTATTTAAAAGATATAATCTTTACGTTCTCTAATCAAAGAAGGGGTTAATTATAATTTATTTTACGGAAACATTTGAACTACAATAATTGCATTCAATTTTTTATTGTAAACAACGTGGTGACCATAGTGACTTGGTAATATATAACCTTCATTAAGATAATCCCCATATTCAGTTAAAACATTCATTTTATGGTATTTTGAATTCATAAAATTATTATGAGCTTGTGTAGCGATTTCTAAATCTGTTTTAGATGAGTCGTAGGTAAACGCGGTTACATTTTCTGATGAATTAGTATATTTTGAATTACTTGCAATTTTAATTCTATCAGATGGGTATTTATATTTTAAGTTAGGATTAGTGTGGGACACTTGTTTGTAACTTCTTATCGTACTTAAGTAATCGGTATGTATTTTAGCCCCATTATTTATTAGTGTGTCGGTTACAAAAGTACTTAAACCTCTATTACTTCTTTCTTCATTTACTAAATTCAGTAAATGTCTTTGTATTTCACCTAAGTCCTGTGAGTAACTTACGATAGAAATAAGTGTTAGTAATATTAGTAGTATCTTTTTCATATAACAAATATAAGCCTTTAAAACCAATTATCCTATTAATATACTATTTATTATAAAAGTTTTAAATGAAATTCAGTACATTATTAAACGAAGGTAAAAAAGAGAATCTTATTTCTAAGTATGGTGATGAGCCAATATACAAAGATAATAATTTTATATCTAAGATTATTGATAGTGACCCATCGAGCACTAAGAAGTATTCTGAGTGGACTATTAAACAAGTAATTGAATTCATGAAAATTAATGATGGTGCGTCACTTCCCGATGTTATCACTCAAATTACAGATTTAATTAATACTTTCCACGACCTATCATTAACAATTACTGATAAAGATATTGATTTAGCTAAAAAATTACATTCAGGTATTAATGACACATATATAAAAGGTGCTCCTAAAGATATACACAGATATAAGTCATATTGGGAGTTACAAACGGTCTTATCTGCAATGGACAAAAAGAAAAAAGATAGAGAATTAGAAAGAGAGGCCATAAAAGATACCGATAAACTTTATGAGGATAGTAGATTTTTAGTGGTAAGACCTTATAGTCATGATGCGTCATGTTACTATGGTGCAAATACTAAATGGTGTACGGCGTCTAAAGATAATCGAAGTTATTTTAATCGATATGGTGATTCTGGAGTATTAGTTTACGTAATTGATAAACAGTCTAGTGACGAAACTTTAGGTAAAATGGCCATTAATATTAATGAAAATGGTAATATTTGGATTTACGACCAAAAAGATAATCAAAGGAGTGAAGATTTTTTACTTGATAGGTTTGAGCCGATTTCTGAAGTACTTAAAAAAATACTTAAAGGTAATACTGATTACGAAAAATTAATTAAAGTTAAAGAGGGTAAATTAAAGGCCTCAAAACAAACACTTACCGCACGATATTTTAATTATATGGATACTGAACAAGTATACCTTAGATTTGAAGGTGCTGAAGAGTTTCTTTCTATAATGAACGAACAGTTAGAAGACTATGAACTTAGTAGTTACTCAAACGCTATTGAACTACCTTACGGTATGGATAATTATTATTATGACCGTTATAATTTTGAAGAAGACATCAAAGAAGGGTACCCTTTGTACTCACTTAATTCATCACACCTAAAAACATTAAAAAAAATACTTGAATTACTTGGTGATAAATTTAAAGGTTCATTCAAAACTTCTCCAAACGTATCAAGAGAAAAGTTAAAAAAATTCAAAGAGTTAGGTAAAGATTTAAAGGATTATTATGAGTTATACGATTTATCATTAGTTGATAATGATAATTTCCCTTTATCCAAAATGGGTGATTTTTTAATGAATTTTGATAACGATTTCTACGAAAGTTTTGATGATGCGTATGGTAACGCTCAAGACGAATCTATGAAAATAGGTGTCCAAAAGGCACTTACAGATGAGTTGTGTAACTTATATGAACCTGAAGGGTTTAAACTAGAAGATACATGTTTCTATAAATACTCAGTATCAATCGATGATTTAATAAAAATGTATGACAGTAATATCGAGTACAGTAAATCTTTGAGTTTAAAAGAAATGTTAGAGTGGTATATGGATGAAAATATCAGTATGAATGTTGAAGAACCTCACAATATGGCGTATGAACACGTAGATGACGAAACCTTTAAGTATTATTTTGATAGCCCTATGGACTCTGCTTTAGATAAGTTACTTGAAAAAATTGAGGAGTCTGATGACTATGTAGATATTGAGGAATATAAAAGAATTTTTAATGTGGTAGAAAAAAAGTTTGGTTTTAACGAAAAAATAGAAGTTGAAACTTTAAATGGTCCTAATGGTGATGTTACGATAGAAATAAAAGGGATAAAACCTGAAGATAATAAAATAGATTTTGAACTACGTAGAAATAACCCACAATGGAAAATTAAAAAAGGAAGGGCCAAATTATCGACAATAGAGAAGTTAATTTCTAATTATCAATTATTTGACCCATTTGAGGATTAATTAAAAAATCTTGTAGAACCTTCTGCCGAAGCCTCATCAAGTTCGTCTTGATAATTCATTGACAGTAATTTTTCTCTTAAAATTTCATAGAGTTCCCCCACTTCACTTTCATCCATATAGATAACGTCACCAGTAAACTTAGATTCAATTGATAACCCTTCTTTGTAATCGGTTACTGTGATATTTTCTAATTCATAGGTCTCTTCTTCATAGTCGTCCCACTCACCTAAAACGTCATCATTAACATCAAATAGAGTCCCGTAGTCGTTATAATTAGGTTTTTCGTACTCATAGATATATTTCTTATTTTCAAGTCTATTAACTAATTTAATAGAAAATTCTACCGCTCTGTTAACATCATCTACAACTACAAATTCATTCTCTGTGTGCATATTGTAATAACCACATGAGAAATTAATACAACTAAAATCCCCTTTACGTTTAATCTGAGAGACATCAGTATATGGGTGAGATTGTGGGTCGGCATTAACCCCCATAATTTCATTAAAAAGTGGTAAAGCTTTATTAATAAAATCCCCATCCTTTTCGTACAATCTTGTTCCTGAACATACCTCAGTAATTAAGTTATTTCCAGGTGCATCAAATTGAACCGCATAACCCACATCGTTCAAGAAGTTAATATCACATTTACTCGAACCGTGACACCCCGTTTCTTCGGACACAAATAGTCCAACTTTAACTTTGGGTAGGGCTCTTAAAAGCTCTAATGCGATAAAAACACCACACTTATCATCTCCACCAATACCTGTTGGACTACCGTTTGGTGTATAACCCTTTAGGGATAGAAATTCTTCATCACCGTAAGTATGTCCAAAGGTGTTGGGTTTGATAAGTGATTCTTCTTGAACAACTATTTCATCGACCAAACTATGTACTGTGTCTGTGTGGGCAATAAACATTGGATAATACTCACCCTCATTTAAAGTACCTTTAGTGGCGTAGACATTATTCATGTCGTCAGTATAATACTCAACATCGGGCATTGCATCCAATACGTCGCGTAGGTATTGTACCATATTTTCTTCCTGATACGTTTTTGTTGGTACTGATAGTACGTCTTTTAGTCTATTGAGTCGTGTATTATCCATTTGTTTATTATTTAGAGTACAAATATACAATTTATTCTTCAAATAAAAAAGAAAAGGGAAAATTAATTCCCTTTCTTTACAATAAGTTCTTCTTCATCTTTCATATCAAGAACAAATGGTTTGTCTTCAGTGATTGTACCACGTAAAACTTCTTCAGATATTAAGTCTTCAATCTTTTCTTGAATTGCTCTTTTAATCGGACGTGCCCCATATTTTTCATCAAATCCAACATTTGAAATAAATTCTTTAACCGTATCACTAATAGTGATATTGTAGTTCATATCTTCTAAACGTGTTGTTAATTTTAGTAATTCAATCTCAACTATTTGTGAAACTTCTTTTTCTTTTAGTGGGTTAAATACCACCACTTCGTCAACACGATTTAAAAATTCAGGAGTAAAATGATTTTTTAACTCTTTTTGAAGGAGAGCTTTTTTCATTTCTTCATTATTCGACATTCTGTTTGTTGTTTCAAAACCAACACCTGTACCGAAATCTTGAAGTTTTTTAACTCCTAAGTTAGAAGTCATAATTATCAAACAATTTTTGAAATTTATTTTACGACCGAAACTATCTGTAAGGTGACCATCATCCATCATTTGTAAGAGTAGTGAGAATATATCTTTATTAGCCTTTTCAATTTCATCAAACAAAACTACGGAATATGGTTTATTCTTAACTGCTTCAGTTAATTGTCCTCCTTGGTCATGACCGACATATCCGGGAGGTGAACCAATAAGTCTAGACATCGTATATTTTTCTTGATATTCAGACATATCCATTCTTATTAACGCATCCTCATCTCCAAAAATTTCTTTAGCTAATTGTTTAGCTAAATGAGTTTTACCTATACCGGTAGAACCTAAGAAGATAAAAGAACCTATTGGTCTATTTGGGTCTTTAATTCCTACACGATTTCTACGTATCGCCTTTGAAATCTTTTGAACCGCCAATTCTTGACCAATTACTGTGGTATTGAGATTATCTTCAAGATTTAGTAAAGATTCTTTTTCATCATTGTTTAAACGACTAACTGGAATTTTAGTCATAGTTGCAACTACATTATAAACCATATCTTCAGTTATTGGTTTACGTGTAACATCCTTTTGTTTTTCAAACTTAACCTTTTCCGAATCTAATTTCTTTAGAATCTTTTTCTCCTTATCCCTAAGTTCTGCTGCTTTCTCATATTGTTGAGATTTCACGACTTGTATTTTCTCATCTTTTATAGATGATGCTTGTTCCTTCAACTTTTCAATAACTTCAGGTAATTTAACATTGATTTGCGCACTGGCACCTACCTCATCCATAATATCAATTGCCTTATCAGGAAATTCTCTATCAGTAATATATCTATCTGCTAAGGTCACACAAGCCTCTAATGATTCATCACTATAACTTACTTTATGATGAAATTCATACCTTGATTTTAAATTCTGTAAAATTATTAATGTCTCTTTAGGTGTTGCACCGTCAACTACTACTTTCTGAAAACGACGCTCAAGTGCACCATCCTTTTCAATATTCTCTCGATACTCATCAAGAGTTGTTGCCCCAATACATTGGAGTTCACCCCTTGCTAATGCCGGTTTAAATATATTAGACGCATCTAACGAACCTGAAGAGTTACCTGCACCAATAATAGTGTGTATCTCATCAATGAAGACAATTATTTCAGGGTTTTCATATAACTCATCTAAGATAACTTTTAATCTTTCTTCAAATTGTCCACGATATTTAGTTCCAGCGACAATAGATGTCATATCTAATGATACTATTCTTTTATCACATAAGTTTTGAGGACAATCACCTTCAAAAATTTTCATAGCTAAACCTTCTACTATGGCAGTTTTACCCGCTCCTGGTTCACCAATGATAATTGGGTTGTTTTTCTTTCTACGGGAAAGGATTTGTGCGATACGATTAATTTCTCTCTCACGACCAACAACAGGGTCAAGTTTACCTTGTTCAGCATGTTTAATTAGGTCACGAGAAAAATTATCTAACACAGGTGTTTTAGAGTTACTCACTTCTTTAGGGTTACGACCACCCTTTTCGTTTGGGTCTACTTCTTCTATCATATTATATTAATTAATTTATCATTACTAATATAACAAAAATTGTTCGTTTATCAACTACTTGACATTTTGTCATATTAAATTTAGGTTAACTGTCATTATGTCACTATTCCTCTATAATGATGAGTCATATGGACATTATATAACTTATGGTACGTTTTTTGCCATTTGTTAAGTACAAAGATAAACAATAAAATAAAAAAAACTAATAATATGTTTGGAAAAAGAAAATTTAATGAACTATTCGATGAGTTTGACTCATTCTTTAATGAAATAAAACCAACTTACTATAAAGTAGGACCTAATGGATACATTTTTTATTACGATAGTAAATCGACTACGAGTACTACCGATAATAATACGAATCAATTAAAAAAAGAATTAGATAATGCTATATCAGAAGAAAATTTTGAATTAGCGGTTGAACTTAGAGACAAAATTAAAAACTTGGAAAAAAATGGAAAAGAAATAAAAGACTTAAAAGAAAAATTAGGTATTTCTATTACTGAAGAGAATTTTGAAGAATCGATTAAACTTAGGGATAAAATTAAAAACTTAAGAAAGTAATAAAGAACCCTCCATACGGAGGGTTTTTTATTTATATATTATTCCTATACTTATTAAAAAAATATATTATGGCAATTAAAAATGAAAAAATAGAAGGGAAATTAATCATAAATGAAATTGACTCATCTAACTTAAAAAAGACAGTTTATAATACCTCTAATGAGAAGTTAGTGGTAACATTTAAAAATGGTATGGAGTACGAATACGAAAAAGTACCACACTCAATGTATACTAAATTTAGAATGGCAGAATCTCAAGGAGGATTCTTTAATAAAGAGATAGGAAGGAAATACAAATATAAAAAATTAACAAAGTAATAAAACTCACTATTTATAAACATGGATAATATAATTTCTAGTTTTGATGTAAAAGATGAGTTAAATCCCACTATTTGGGATAATCCTGATGACCCTACAAATGCCGTGATGAAAGAAGAAATTCGTTTACAGTTAATCGAAATCGCTAATAAATTCATTGAGTTTTTAGATTACGACATTTTTATACAAGATATAACAATGACCGGGTCACTATCTAATTACAATTGGTCCGAATTTTCAGATATAGATTTACACATTATGTATGACTTTAATGAGTCAGGAAATGAAAAGGAACTTTATAAGGACTTATTTAAACTAAAAAAAACATTATTTAACTCCACACACGATATAACCGTTAAAGGTTATGAAGTTGAACTATATGTTCAAGATATAAATGAACCACACATATCAACAGGGGTGTATTCAGTATTATTTAATGAATGGTTAGTTGAACCTACTAAAGAGGAGGTTAATATCAATAAAAAAATTATTACTGATAAGGTTGAGCAGTGGGAAGACATAATAGATTTAGTGATTGATGATGTTGAAGAATCGGATGATGATTTAGAGACTTCTTTAGAGAAAATACAAAAAGTAAAAGATAAGTTAAAAAAATATAGAGGTTGTGGTTTAGAAAAAGAGGGTGAATACTCTTATGAGAATTTAGTTTTTAAATATCTAAGAAGGAATGGATATATACAGAAACTATTCGATTTTCAGAATGATGTTATTGATAATCGTCTTTCTTTATCTGAGCAAAAATAAACTATAATTATAACGTAGGCTAAGAAAAAATGGAAATTCTTAACTTACGGTATATTTATTATAAAAAACTATTATGGCACAAACTGGATGTACATCGACAGAATACACAATACCTGTGAGTGGGACAACCTCATTTACACCAATGCATGCTACATATGTGAACGATAAAAATCAATCAATTACTCAGTGCGACACTGTTAGATTGGGTGGAGTTAATGGTTTATATAATTAAAAATTAAAAAATATTAAAAATATAGAGATATGGCAGATTTAAAACCTCTAGGTAGTGAGAAATTAGAAGGTCAAGAACAAATTAGTAGAATTCTTGAGATTTCTAATTATGGTTCAAAACCCACTACTTTAAGTGAAAACAAAAACTCCAAAGCCGACTATTCAATTCAGATGGCCGATGGAAAGTACTACGGAATTGTAAAAGAAAAAACAGGATACGTAGTAAAAGTTGGTATAAGTGAATCAGAACTTGATTATAACGAACCAATGCAGAACCGTAAACATTACAAATCATTTTCTCAAGCAATGAAAAAAGTGAATCTTATTGCTGGTGAACTTAATAGAATACATGAAAATACTGAAGGAGTTAACATTATAGGTGAACAAAAGAAATTTGTTTTAAAAACACCAGAACCTAAAGTTGACGTTGATATCGATGTTGATGAACCATCAATGGAACCTGAAGCGGATTTAGATATGGATGTTGATATGGATGTTGATATGGATATGGATTCTGAAGAAAGTGTTGATGATTTAGATATGGATTTAGATTTAGATGATACTGAAGAAGAAGAAGTTGAGGTTGAGGTTGAAGATGAAGAGAGCTCATTCAAGGTAATTCAAAAATTAACAGGTAAAATAGGACAGAAACTAAGAACTTACGATAAAAATCAAGGATTATCCTCTGAAGACATTAAGTACGTTTTAAATTCAATTATATCTGCAGTTGAATTAGACAAACTTTCTGAAGAAGATAAAGAAGATATTTTAGCTAATTTTGAAGAAGATGAAACTGATTATGATATGGAAGGTGAAGTTGATATTGATGTTGAATCTGGTGATGATGAATTAGATTTAGATTTAGACTTAGATATGGATATGGATATGGAAGAACCTGAAGGTGAAATGGCTGAAGGTGATTCTATGAAATCTATGGTTGATGAAATATTTGGTGAGTCAAAAGTTGATAAGGTATTAGAAAAGTACTTTGTAGTTACCGATGGTGAAAAAAAGATTACAGAATCTAAAAAAATTAAAAAATTCTTAGCTGAGAAAGTTAACACTATATCGGTTAAAAAAGAAATAAAAAGATTATCAGAGAGTATTGAACAGGAATTAACTTCTGAGTTCATACTTAAAGAAAATACTAATATTAAATTTTTAGGTAAAACTAATAAAGGAAATTTAATTTTTGAATCTGGTAAAAAACAATTTAAAGTAACTTCTAAAGGTGAGTTACTATGAAATTAGTTTATATAAATGAATTAGGTCCCAATTATAAAGGGGATAATATATACGAATTCATCTTTTCAGATGTAGACGATGTATGGGGTGATGAATGGGACGCACAACCAGCTAATGGTAACCCTTCACCACCCCATATTCAATATATAAAGAAAGTTGGTGTTTTAAGAAACGTAAACATTGATTTACATTTAATACAAGATTCTGACTTTTTTGGTGTATATGATTCGATTGATGGAGTTATATCTTTAGCGTGGGAAAATGAAGATAGTGACTCGATTATAAATGATAAATTTAAAAGATTAGTTTTCGGTTACGGAGATAGTGTTAAATCTGTAGAAGATAAACTATATGAAAGAGATATCGTATTAAGTTACGAAAAAAGTTTTATTGAAGATGAAAAGTAAATTTAAAATAATGGACTTATTAAGGGAGGGATTTAAATTAAATACCCTTAAGAAATTAGACGGTAAACAAATCAGTGTTTTACATAAGAAACTAGTTAACGAACAAGACACGACTAGCGATAAGACAGAAAAAATAAAAAATGACCTTGCAATGGCCAACCAGTCGGCACAACAACTATCCAATGAATTAGGTGAAGAAGAATTAAATGAGTGGGGTAGTTCTGACCAACATTTCTTCAATCAATCAATTCACAAACAATTAGGTGAACCCGAAAAAATGCCAAGTCCTTTTAGTCGTGAATTAGAAGACGCTGTCGAAGACGCAGTTGATTTCTATTGGGACGATTGGGAAGAGTATGAAACAGATAGAGACGGATTAATAGTACATGGTAAAAGAGCTTATTTAAGAAGTTACTTTACTGATAACTTTAACATGTTAGTTAAAATGTTTGAACCTGCCGATGAGTTACATGATGATGATAATGAACTATTAGAAGATAAAGATGCTGATAATTCATTAGAAAAAGAATCAGGTTATAACCCTTATGATGGTAATAGTGTTGGTAATGATGACGGACCCGCTAATTATGGAGTTAATCCTAAAGCTGGTGGTGACGGTATGGGTATTGCGGAAGAGAAGGGTAAAAAGAAAAAGAAGAAGAGCAAAAAGGTAGATGATACTATTATACGCCCTGTTATGACTACTTTAGGTATGTTTGAAGAGGATAGTGAGTATGCCATTTGTATGGATAGTATACAAGGTAAGTATGGACCTAAAAAAACTTGGAAGAAAAACGCTGAGAAGAAATTTGATGCATGTGTTAGTTCTGTTGGTAAACAAATTAAGGAACGTAAAGAAAATATTAGAAAAATTGAAGAAAGTATTGTATCTTTGATAAAAGATGTAAATAAACCTTCTATGACTAAAAAAGATTTAATGGATATTATTGAACAAGGACCTGGGACTAAAGAAGCTCCTGTGAAGACACCTACTCGTACAAAACCAAAGAGAAAAAATCCTTACCAACCGAAACACAAACCAGCACCTAAAGCTAAGGTGGAGGATAAAGACTTACCAAATTTTCTTAAATTTGACAATCTAAATATATCATTTAAAGATGAAGAAAAAAATTAAAGAACAAATCGAATATGATGGTCCTGAAAGAATGGACCAAGGAATTCAATCAAAATTAGAAAAAGGTGAGACACCTATGTCTGATAATCCGGGGTTACCGAGGAAAGACAATGATGAATTAGATAATTCATTTGAACAGTTAGTCGCATCAAAAAGATTTCGTGATGTAGTTGAAAAAGTTAAGAGATATACAGGTGTAAATGAAGTAACTCAGAATCAGTTAATGAATTTACAGGGTATGTTGATGCAAGCCGTTAAACAAGTAAAACAGATTGAGTCAAATAATGAAGGTTATTTGGAGCAATTGGCTGTTGATGTCGTTAAAAAAGAATTATCATTACCTGATGATGCATTTCAATATGATGTTGAATTAACGTCTATGCCAGGTCAGATTGATATGTCAAAAATGAGAAAGGATTCTGAAGAACCTGAAGACGAAGATGTTTTAGACCAGTTTGGTGTTGAAGAAAATGAAGCGGAAGATGATTTAGAGAATTTTATGGCCGCTTTTGAAAAGTTTGACTTAGAAAAGGCTAAAAGACGTTTTATTAACACTTTAATTCAAGGAGCATCTAAAAAAGGTCATTACATGTATCATTTAGTTAAAGATGAGTTAGAAAAACTTGACCCAAAACTATTAAATTTATATGGTGTATTAATGTCCGTTAATGATTTATTATACTGGATTATGCCAGATGAAATGGTTATGAAAGCTGCTGAAAGTGGTCAAGGAATGGAAGGTAAGGAAGAAGTTGATGATACTACTGACCCACCAACTATAAAGGCTAAAGGATTGTTTTTTCCTATATTGATACATGAACTTCTAAAAGGTGTTTACGAAGTCTTAGGTACCCAAGGATTACCTGACGACCCTAAAGCTGCGGATATGGTTATGGCATCTCAAGATACATTACCTTACGAAATATGGGATTTACGATTAGGACCAGTAATTTGGGAAAAATTTATGGCTTCGTATCCTGAAAAATTATACGATGACGATTTAAGAGAAATACAAAATTATTTATTTTCACGATTTTCTTCATTAACTACTGATGAATTTTTCGATGTTGCTAAAATGATTATGTCTGGTTCTGATGATGGTAAAAAAATTGTAGCTAAAATGGTGGATGAGATTATAGAAGAATTAAAGTCTCAAGATTATGAAGATGCAATATCACAGTATGACGATGACGATGATGACGATGATGATGACCTTTCAGGTCTTTTAGACGGGTTGGGTATTTCTTTATCATAAAAAAAACTTATTATGTATAGATGGGACTATCAAGAGAGCAAGTTTTATTGGAATATGCTAGGTGTGTAAAAGATACCCCTTACGCGTTAAAAACTTATCTACAAACCTACGATAATACACAATCACAGTACGTACCTTTAGAATTATTTTCAGACCAAAAAACATTAATTAATGATTATGATACTTATGAGGAAAATATTGCCTTAAAGTATAGACAGGCCGGTGTATCTACAGTTACCGCAGCTTGGGCATCAAAAAAAGTGGTTACTGCGTCTAAGAAAAAACCTGAAAAGGTACTAATAATTGCAAACAAATTAGATACATCACAAGAATTCGCTAATAAGGTTAGAAGTTTTATTGACCAATGGCCTACATGGTTTGGGATATCTTATTCTAACGAAAAAAATTCTCAAAGACATTTTAAATTATCAAATGGTTGTGAAGTTAAAGCAGTTGCAACCTCAAAAGATGCACTTCGTGGGTATACACCAACAATACTTATTTTTGACGAGGCTGCGTTTATTGATGCTGATGATGACTTTTGGTCTGCATGTATGGCGTCACTTTCTACAGGTGGTAAAGTTATCGTAATTTCTACGCCTAACGGGTTTGACCCGATATATTATACCATTTATGACCAAGCACTAAGGGGTATGAATGATTTTAAAATAACTGAGATGTATTGGTATCGTGACCCTCGTTACGCTAGAGACCTACAACTTATAAAATGTAATGATATTATCCATTACATGTTAAATAGAGAAGATTATGATGATAGTAAAATTATAATAAACTATACCGACATAAAACCTCGTGAAAGGGATTATGTAGAAATTAAAGAAAAATTAGCAAATGGATACAAAGTTTATTCTTCATGGTTCGAAGGTATGGCTAAAAAACTTAAATTCGATAGAAGAAAAATCTCACAGGAATTGGAGTGTAACTTCTTGGGTTCAGGGGATAACGTCATCCCAAATAGTACGATTGAAATTATTAAACAAAACTATATACAAGAACCAATAAATAAGTTTATAGGTGGTTCTTTATGGCAATGGAAAGAGCCAATACAAGGACATAAATATATTATGGGTATTGATGTTTCTCGTGGTGATAGTGAGGATTATACAACATTTACTATAATAGATTTTGAAACAAGAGAACAAGTTCTTGAGTATTTAGGTAAGGTACCACCAGATGTCGTCGCAGAAATAGCATTTAAATGGGCGACAATGTATTCAGCATTTATTGTAATTGATATTACGGGTGGTATGGGTGTATCTACATCAAGAAAGTTACAAGAATTAGGATATAAAAACTTATATGTTGAAGGTGTTAATGCCGCTGATAAATGGAAATATAACCCTAAAACTTTAGATAAGATTCCTGGATTAAATTTCAATAATAAAAGAGTACAGATTGTGGCATCATTTGAAGAGGCCTTAAGACATAATTTTGAAATAAGGTCAACAAGGTTATTAAATGAATTAAACACTTTTGTTTACATTAACGGTAGACCCGACCACCAAAAAGGACAACATGATGATTTAATTATGGCTATAGCTATGGCGATTTATGTTGGGGAAAATTCATTTACTCAATTAGAAAAGGTGACAGAACAAACTAAAGCCATGATGGAAAGTTGGTTAGTTAATGAAACTCCCGTCAAAAATACCTCTAACGATTTTCATCCAAGTTTATCTGCATTACCAGGGGGAATAAACCACAATAGACACAGAGGACAAGCGACTAGGCAAGACTATCAAGATAATTCTTGGTTATTTGGAAAATTTTAAATGTTTAGTTTAATTCAAATAATGTTACTATTTATCTAAAAAAGAAGTATGGCAGAAAATTATACTATATGGCAACGACTTACTAAGGTATTTGGTCCTGACTCAACGTTAGACCAACAAGCTCCCGTATTTAAGTTTGATAAGAAAGAACTTTTAAAGACTCCCGATAAAAAGGAGTATGAGAGAGAAAAACTTCAAGCCCAACAAACACTCTATCTTGGTCAACAATGGCAGAAGGTAGAGAACAACTTATATACTCAAGCGGTATATTATGAACCGACTAGACTAGCTTCATTTTATGATTATGAAAGTATGGAATATACGCCCGAAATATCTGCGGCGTTAGATATATATGGGGAAGAATCAACAACTGCGAATGAAGATGGATATATATTACAAATTTACTCAGAAAGTAAACGAATTAAATCAGTACTTGGGGATTTATTTAACAATAGACTCGATATTAGTACTAATCTACCTATGTGGACAAGAAATACTTGTAAGTATGGGGATAACTTCGTTTATCTAAAATTAGACCCTGAGAAAGGGGTTATGGGGGTACAACAACTACCTAATATTGAAATTACTCGTCAAGAACGAGGAATGAAAATTAAACCTGAAAAAAATAGTACAGATACCGATAACGATGCTTTAAAATTCTTATGGCAAAATAAAGATATGGTATTAAATACGTGGGAAGTGGCTCACTTTAGATTATTAGGTGATGACCGTAAATTACCTTATGGTACTTCTATGTTAGAAAAGGCAAGAAGAATATGGAAACAACTTATTTTATCTGAAGATGCTATGTTAGTTTATAGAACATCAAGAGCACCTGAAAGACGAGTATTCAAAGTTTTTGTAGGTAACATGGATGACAAAGATGTCGAACCTTACGTACAGAGAGTTGCTAACAAATTTAAAAGAGACCAAATTGTGGACTCTAATAACGGTAATGTCGATTTAAGATATAATCAAATGGCGGTTGACCAAGATTACTTCATACCCGTTAGAGACGCTAACGCACCTAACCCTATCGACACATTACCAGGAGCACAAAACTTATCAGAAATTGCTGATATTGAATATATACAAAAGAAATTATTAACTGCACTTAGAGTACCTAAAGCATTTTTAGGGTTTGAAGAGGTTGTTGGTGATGGTAAAAACTTAGCGTTACAAGATATAAGATTCGCTCGTACAATCAATAGAATTCAAAAATCTATGATTCAAGAGTTAAATAAAATTGCTATAATACATTTGTATCTATTAGGTTTTGAAGACGAATTAAATAATTTTACATTAGGTCTTACTAACCCATCAACACAAGCGGACTTACTTAAAGTTGAACAATGGCAACAAAAAGTTGCTCTTTACCGTGATGCGGTTTCTGACCCAGGTAATGGTATACAACCTGTTTCATCTTCTTGGGCTAAAAAACATATTCTTGGTTTCTCAGATGAAGAAATTAAATTAGATTTACAACAACAAAGAATCGAAAAGGCTGTTGGAGCGGAACTTGAAAAAACACCTGAAACAATTACTAAAACAGGAATATTTGCAAACATCGATAAATTATATGGTGATAAACCTGGAGAAGGTGGCGCACCTGAAGGTGAGGTTACAGAACCTTCTGACACCGGATTTGGTGGTGGTGGAAGTGATTTTGGAGGCGACTTAGGTGGTGATTTAGGTGGTGATTTAGGTAGTGATTTAGGTGATAGTGGTACAGATACGGGTGGTGACACTACGGCTGAGGTTACACCTGAAAGTACTTCAGAAAAAGATTTAAATATGATATTAGAAAATGATATGATTAATGGTATATCCGAAATTGACTTATCGAAAGGGAGAGATTCTTTAGGTAAAATTGAAGATGAACTAAGAACATTACTAGATGACTAATATTTATAATAAAAAACGTTATGAATAAATTCGGACAAATAAAATCAAATATAGAATCTTTAATGACTAAGTCATATGGTAAAAATTCTTTTAAAACCAATATGAAGTCATTTAAAAATCATGTAATTGAGAACGAGAAACTTGCTGAAGCATATTTTCTTTATGATGAACTTTCCAATAAAAAAGGTTTATCCAAAGAAATTGTTGATGACTACGTAAATGAATGTATTGAAACAATAAAAGATATATTAACTACTGAGGATAAAAAAATTAAAGAAATTAATATGTGGGTTTCTGAAGGATTAAAAAATAATTCAGATAACAACTATACCGATATTGATACTGTAGTTTATAATAACTCGGTTAGAAACTTAGAAGAAGTTTTAGAGTGTAAAAATAATATAAAAAAGTTATTAGGTGAAAATAAAGATGATGTGAAAATTAACGAATCAGTTAACATTCCTTTAAGTTCTATGTTAAAAATAGCAACAAACACATTTAATAAGGAATATGGTGATATCAGTGAGGAAGATAAAAAAGAATTAAAGGCTCTTTTATCACTCTCTAAAACTGAATTAGCTGAAGAGATTGTAAATTCTAAAAGTATTGTATTAGAAAAATTAACTGAAAAAATTAATGAATCGAATGATGAAGATTTACATGAAAAAGTAAATCAGACTATAAGTCATATTAATGAGTCCGAAATTTCATTAACTTCACTTTATAAGTTAAAACAATTAGAACACGGTTTATAACTTTAAATTACATATATAAAATAAAAAAAGGGTTCAGATTTCTGAATCCTTTATTTTTTGGATATAAATGGCTTTTTGTTTTTGTTTACGTCTCTTAGTAGACTTCTTAGTAAACTCTTTTTCCTCTCGAAGCCTATTCAACTGTTTAGTCTTATAAACTTTATTCTTATACCTTTTTAAGGCTCTTTCGATATTTTCTTTTTTTCCTATTTCTATTATTAACATATATGACTTATTATAATAAATATATTCAACTTATCAATATTTTGACAATCGTACTTTTTATAGTTATATTTTTAACGAACAAATAAACATTAGATATTATGAATTTATATGAAAAAAGGAAAAACGTCCCAATTAACGGGATACGAAAACGCGAAATGTAGTTATGGAACAGTAGATGCAAAAAAATTAAAATCAGTTTATATTCTCATACAAAGTTGGGTGGAACCAACAATGACGGCTCATAATTGGGTTAGAACGACAGGTATGTTAGAGAGGGACATTAAACATCACTTATTAGAATCGGTGGACCCGTTATTATTTGAAAAACATAACATAGTCGATTTAGATTTAAGAAGTAGTGGTATACAATTAGGTAAAAGAAGTTTTATGAATTTAGAGGTAACATTATTTGTAAAAGAACAAATAGACTTTAAATCGTTGATACTTAGAGACAGGATAAAACAAATAGTTAATACATTATATGGGTATCCGTTAATGAAATCAAAATATTTTATACTACATAAAACTAAAAAACAGTCTGTTTAATCTATTTATAGTTAAAACAACTAAATGAAAGTCGTAATTAATGAAAGTCAATTATTAAGATTATTTGAAGCAAATACGCTTGTAGATAATCTTAATAATCTTATAGACCCTAAAAAATTTATATATGAATTTGGTTATGGGGATACTTTTATTTTACCAAGTAGTGTTATGATAGAAGGTGATATTCAAGACGAAGATATAAGTGTTCGGGTTGAAATTGGTAAAGTAATTTATAAAGGACAGGAAGTTACAGACTTCGCGAATAACTACGTTTTTTTCTCAGGAGAAGGTGACGATTCTGTTTTAACAACAGAATATAAGATATTCGTTAGTGACAAAATAAACCAATTATTAAGAGTAACTCCAATTAGAATAAGTGAATGGGACGTTTTTATCTCGATGGAATACTAAACGTAGCATATTTATAAAATAAAAGATATGAAAATATTAGGACCAAATGATACGGGTAAAGGGATTTTAATTGAGTGGGATGCCGGTTTTATAAACCCAAACGATAAACGTAACGCCGATATTATAAAAGAATCATACGGTCAATTAGACCATTCTAAACCTTTTGAGTTTTACGCAGTATTACAAAAATACGACACACCAAATAGAAACGGTAGAATATATCCCGAATCAATATTAAGGAGAGAAGGTGAAAAATACCAAGAGGCAATAAAGAAAGGATTATCGATATCAGAACTTAATCACCCTGAATCGTCACTTATCGACTTAGACCGTGTATCACACTTGATAACTGATATGTGGTGGGAAGGTAATGTTCTAATGGGTAAAATAAAATTATTGACATCACCAGGTTTTCATAAAACAGGTGTTGTATCATGTCCAGGAGACCAAGCGGCAAATCTTATGAGACAGGGAGTCACTATGGGGGTATCATCTCGTGGTGTAGGTTCTTTAGTTAAAAAAGGTGAAAGGAATGAAGTGCAGGACGATTTTGAATTAATTTGTTTTGATTTAGTATCTTCACCATCAACACCAGGAGCTTACTTATTCCTTAATCAAGATGATAGAATGAAGTACGATGAGAACATTGAAGAAGAGACAAAACAAAGAAGTGTAAATGGTGAACCTGAAAAAGGTTTAGACAAATCACTTGACTTAATGAAAAAATTAACCGATTATTTAGGATATTAATTAAAACTAAGAAAAAAAAATAAAATGGAAGAAAAGTATTTTGTAGCAAAAATTCAGTATGATATGCCAGACGAGCATTCAGGTAAGATTAAAAAAATCAGAGAAGAAAAATTAGTTAAAGGTTTTAACGTAACAGATGTTGAGGCTAAAGTTACTAAAGCCTTTGAAGGTTTTACTCACGATTGGAGAATATCTGCATGTGTCGAAAGTAAAATTGATGAAGTAATCGAGTAATACTTCACATACATATTATAAAATTAAAATCGGGTAAACCCCGATTTTTTTTTGCCTATTGTTTTATAAAGTGATTTTTTTTTAATTCGTGTATATTTATTATAAAAACTATAAATAAACATTTTGCAAAAAAATAACTAAAATGGCACAAAAAAAACAAAACTTAGTTGAAGAAGCGCTACTACAAATGGAAAATTTGAAGGAAGCCGTTACGGAGAATGCAAAAGGAATACTTGCTTCTACTATGAAGGAAGAAATCAGTGAATTAGTAAAAGAATCTCTAAATGAAGAAGAGATTGAAGACGAAGTGTCTGTTGAAGCAATGGAAGGTGAAAAAATGGAAGAAGGTGACGATATGGAGAAATCTGTAAAGCACGAAACAAAAGAACAAGACGAACTTGACATTGAAGACGACATGGAACTAGATGTTGACATGGACATTGAAGACGAATCCGATGAGGATGAGGATGATATGGAAATTGATACTGATGATATGCTTATGATGGATTTACCAGGTGATGAGTTAGAAGTGGATGACGAAGAAGAAATTCTTTTACCACTTGACCTTACAGGCGCATCTGACGAAGAAATCCTTAAGGTCTTTAAAGCTATGGGTGAAGAAGACGGAATCGTTGTTACACAAGACGGTGACGAAATCACACTTAAAGATGATGAGGCTGATGTTGAATATCAAATTCAAATGGAGGAATTCGGAGGTAAGAAAGGTGACGACTCTAAATCTCATAAGGACTACGAAGAATCTAACGAAGAATTCGGAGGTAAGAAAGGCGATGATTCAAAATCTCACAAAGATTATGAAGAATCAAATGAAGAATACGGAGGTAAGAAAGGTGACGATTCAAAATCTCACAAGGATTATGAAGAATCTAACGAAGGAGACGAAGTAGTTTATGAAATTGAACTCGGAGAGGATGACGGAAACTATTATGGTGACGCAGCTGAAGACGACTACTCACAAATTGAGAAGTTGAAAAAAGACGCACACCACGATGCTGAAGAACATCACAAAGAGGAACATTACGAAGAGTATGGAGGTAAAAAAGGAGACGACTCAAAATCTCACAAGGATTATGAAGAATCTAATGAAGAGTTCGGAGGTAAAAAAGGTGATGATTCAAAATCTCACAAAGATTACGAAGAGGCTAAAGAAGGTATGGTGAGAAGTCACGCTGCTGGACAGAAAGCATCTTCTGATAAATCTAAAGGACTTTCAAAACCACATTCTATTCCTAATAGAGCAAGGTACAATGAATCACTTGAGAAAGAAGTAAAACAATTAAGAGAAAAAAATGAAGAGTACCGTAAGGCACTTAACATCTTTAAAGAAAAACTTAATGAAGTTGCTGTTTTCAATTCAAATCTAGCATACGCTACTCGACTGTTTACTGAGCATTCGACAACAAAACAAGAAAAAATAAACATTTTAAGACGTTTTGATTCTGCTGAAACAATCAAGGAATCGAAAAGTCTTTATAAGACTGTAAAAGAAGATTTAGACTCGAAAGGAAGTTCTGCAGTTGTAACTGAATCAGTTGCATCTAAAGTACAGAAATCACCATCTAAAGGTTCTGCTACAAATCTTATCGAAAGTAAAACTTACGAAAATCCTCAGTTCATGAGAATGAAGGATTTAATGGGTAAACTTCAAAAATAAAATTTAAAAAAAACAAATACTAAAATGGGAGCATTATTAGAATCAGGTCTTGTTGGTAATATTGGGTTAAAACACCTTAAAGTTATCAAAGAAGACACAATCAACAAATGGGACAAATTAGGATTCCTAGAGGGTCTTAAAGGTCACGTAAAAGAGAACATGGCACAATTATATGAAAACCAAGCGTCTCACTTAATTAACGAAGCATCTGCTTCAGATAACTCAGGTTCATTTGAAACAGTAGTCTTCCCTATCATTAGAAGAGTATTCTCTAAATTATTAGCTAATGATATCGTATCAGTACAAGCGATGAACTTACCAATCGGTAAATTATTCTACTTTGTACCTAAAATTCAGAACAGAAATGCTGATGGAACACATGTTGCACCTTTCGGAGCACCTAATGGTCCTTCTGGTACGTCAGTAAACTACGGTTCAGGTAAAAACCTTTATGATAGATTTTACGAAGGTTCTGCACCGAATTCAGACCCAGCTGGGTTATTCGATTACTCTAAAGGAGCGTTTTCAGGAATTGCTGCTAATACCACATTAGTAAAATGGGATGGTTCATCATTAGTAGTTGCGGCTGCAGGTGATTATGCAGGTAACCAAAGAACACTTTTAGTTGCATTATCAGGATTTGCATCTGCAGGTCAAGGTAAATTAATCGGACCTACAGGTAACGAACAAGATACTGAGGATTTCTTAGCATCATTAGAAGTACAAATAGGTGGTGATTACTTTAACTTTAACGTGGTAACACAGAAGTACGGTAAAGGTATCGTTCAATACGGTAACGAATCTCAAACTAACTTCCCTCCAGGAAACTATACAGGACCAGGTGGTAAGTATGATGATATTTGTACTGCTGACGGTGTAATTTATTTATCAGTTGATACTTCAACACCTGTTGTTGGATGTGCTAACTGTTCAATCGATGGTTATACAGGTACTACATTCGCGGCTAACCCTACGGTTGGTGCGACTTACAGAGTATATGCTGACTTAGAATTCGAAGACCAAATGGGTGAAGTTTCTTTTGACCTTGATGCAGTTACTGTATCGGTTACAGAAAGAAAACTAAGAGCACAATGGTCTCCAGAATTAGCACAAGATGTTTCTGCATTCCATAACATTGATGCTGAGGCTGAATTAACAGCTTTATTATCAGAACAAGTGGCTGCTGAAATTGACCGTGAAATCTTAAGAGACTTAAGAAAAGGTGCGGCTTGGACATTACGTTGGGATTACAACGGATGGAAGAGAGTGTCTAATGGTTCAGTTAACTATAACCAAAAAGACTGGAATCAGACATTGATTACTGCGATTAACCAAATCTCAGCTCAAATTCACAAATCTACATTAAGAGGTGGAGCTAACTGGATTGTTGTTTCTTCGGAAATTTCAGCTATCTTTGATGACTTGGAATACTTCCACGTATCAAATGCGGCTCCAGACCAAGACCAATACAACATGGGTATTGAAAGAGTAGGTACATTATCAGGTAGATACCAAGTGTACAGAGACCCTTACTTCCCACCAAACACTGTTTTATTGGGACATAAAGGTTCTTCATTATTGGATACAGGGTACGTTTACGCACCGTATGTACCATTACAGTTGACACCTACAATGTATAACCCGTTCAACTTTACTCCGATAAAGGGTATTATGACGAGATACGCTAAGAAAATGGTTAATAACCGTTTCTATGGTAGAATCGTAGTTGATGGTGTTAGAACATTTGACTTGAACTCTTTAAGATAATATATCTTAATAGGAATATTAAAGGGGACCTTATTGGTCCCCTTTTTTATTTGTATAGTTTCTAATACAATGAGGGGAGTCTTCCCCAAAATACATACATCTTAAAATTTCATTTTCAATTCTTAATGGTTGAAATTTATCACCATCATTTGGTTTATGACCATTATTACGTGCCCTCATCATAATCATTTCATTTTTCACAATTTTTGTACTTATTTCACTTCTAGTCATAATGTATTTTTTTTGCATAAAAAAAGGGACAATGTCCCTTTTTAATTTAATTAATCTGCTTTGTGTACTTCAGGGTCAGGAACTGATTTTTCTTTATCCTCAGGAGGTGTAGTTAACACTCTGATAGCTCTTGAAATCACTTCAGACTCTTCAATACTAAATGCACCTCGTTTGTGTGCCGATTTAGCCGCGTGTACCACACAGTACAATGATTGGTCACCATTTAAGTTCTGTACAAACTTATCTAAATCTTGAAGATTACTATAGTTTATAGTGTCAAATAATGTTCCAATAGGTTTTGGTTGTTCATCAACAGATTGTTCGGTACCTTGACCTTCTAAAACTTCACTCACTTTTTCCTCTACAGGTTTAGTTTCAGTTTTTTTAGTTCTAGTTTTTCTAGCTGTTGGTTTTTTTGTCTCGTCAGACGTTGTCTTTTTAGCTTTAGCCATTTTGTTTTTTTATTTAATGAATAAGTTTATTTCTCGTTATATTTATTTAATAGATAATAAAATTATAGTAATAATCAAGTATGAGTGAATATATTTTAACAGAAGATTTAGCCGTTTGGTTTGGAAAGAAGAAAAAAAAGAAAGGTTCCTCACAACCAAAGGGTCCATGGGTTAATATATGTAAAAAGAAAAAAGGTGGTGGTCACCCGCCATGTGGTCGTGGAGACGCAGACAAAGGAGCGTATCCCGTATGTCGAGGTGCTGGTGTTGCAGGTAAAATGTCTCAGAAAGATAAAGACTCGGCTTGTCGTAGGAAACGAGAAAAAGAAAAGAAAGATACTCAAACAGGGAAAGGTCAAAAACCAACAAGAATTAAAGTGAAGAATTATAAAAAGAAAAATGAATCAATAGATAAGTTAGTTAACTTAGTATTAGAGGAATTAGGGGGCGACGTTAATGTTTCAAGTAAAGTAGTTAAAAGTATTTGTGACGCTAAAAAATTCTGTAACGCTCAAGGACCCATTACTTTTGGACAATTAAGAAGTATCGTTAACGGAGCTAAAAATAAAAGATTAGCTAAACATGTAGGTGAAGGTGGATTTAAAGCATTTATACGTTTAATGCCTTGGTTTATACCACAAATTGCCGTAGCGGGAATGTTTACATCTGCAGTTAGAGCACTTAATAAACTAATAGGTCCAACATTAAAAGAAACGTCATCCTATAAATCTTGGTGGGCGAAGGCAATTATGAAGGTATTTAGTTTTGCTGAAGGAGATATTAATCCTGTGGACCCGTTTAGTCAAATATTTTTTATAAGTGATGGGTTAATGAATTTAATGAATAATGAAAACAAACTAAAATTCGCTTATCATATTTCAGAAATAGCATCAAACGAGCCAGATGATAAACCTGTTCCTGAATTTTTTGTTGAAAATGAATTAAGAAGTTGGATTAATCAAAGATTTTTATTAGACCCACCATTACAACCAAAAACGTTAGATTCTTTTGACGATGTATCCATACCGTTAAGTGAACCCGAAAAAGAGGATGAGGATTTAGTCGATGATACTAAATTAATTGAATCGGTTTTAAAGTCATACACTAAAGAAAAGACCGTAATATCTGAAGAATTACAATATCATATTGATAATCGTATTTCATTAACTGAAAATGTTTTTAGATATGGTAGCCCCAAATACTTTGATGTGATTAATGAGGGTCGTAAGTTATATAATGATGGTCATAATGAATGGTCAGAAGAAGAAATCGAGTTATTAGAATCAGATAGAGGTAAATTTTTTAATTATAAGGGTGAAAGATTACCATTTGATTTTCCAATGGTAAACGAACAATCCTTTAGTTGGGATGGAACATATGCCAATGAAATAGATGAGGCCGAATATAAAGGTAAAGATGTTAGTTTAAACAAACCTAAGTCAGGTGGACCTAAAAAGTGGTATGTGTACGTTAAAAACCCCAAAACGGGTAAAGTTATAAAAGTTTCTTATGGGTCACCTGTTATGACAGCTAAATGGAACGACCCAGGTGCTCGTAAATCATTTGCGGCTAGACATCAGTGTGCTAAGAAAAAAGACAAAACTAAGGCGGGTTATTGGGCGTGTAGAGCACATAAAGATTTTGGTAAAAATGTCTCAGGTAGATTTTGGTAATGATATATTCAGACACACAACTATCACATAATAAAAAACGTAGAGTTTTTAATGAATCCGTTAACTCTGAAGAGTTAAAATGGCACAAAGATGAGTACGACCGTATTATATTTGTAGAATCAAGTGACGGTTGGAAGCTTCAAATGGATGAGGAGTTACCCCAGGACCTTAAGGTTGGACAAAAATATATTATTAATAAAGAGACATACCACAGAGTAATTAAAGGTTCTGGTGACCTTAAAATCGTTATTATAGAAAATAATGATTATATTAGAGTCCCTTCGCCGGTAATTAGCCAAATGAAAAAGGGTTTATCATACTCTAAAGGAATTAATAGAGTCACTCAAAAGATAGTTGAGAATAACGTAATTTCTAAAAACCAACTATTAGAATTAAAACAATTTTTTGACAGTAAAAAAGAAACAATCACTTTAAATGAAACGTTTAAAGGAAAACCACAAAAAGATATGGAGTATGTTAATTGGTTATTAAATGGTGGAGATGTAGGGTATAAATGGGTTATATCAAAAACTACTTAGTCCCATTCACTGGCAACGTTTCTAATATTATCTTTTTTAATTCTAATAGTATAACTCTTATCCCCATAGGCCTTAGGTACCATTAGGTAGAAATAATCTAAAGCCCTTTCTAAACAAGAAGACTCGGTTTCTATAATGAGTTTTTCTTCCCCATTAACAATTTTAACAAAATGATAAGTTGTATTTCGATACATTATTTTTTTTTATATATAACAAATATACAAATTATTTTTTACCCGAACAATATTTACCTGAACATCTTTTTTTACCGTCTAAACCAGGCATCTTACCTTTACACACTTGGACGGCGTAACCGTTAGCGTAAGCTGATGGGTAAACATCATATTTAGCTTTCGCCGCGTTTTTACCTCTTGCACATAAAGTAGTGCTCTTCTTTTTTTTCTTTTTAGATTTTTTCTTTTCACTAATTACTCTAGTGATTATTTCTATCAGTTCGTTTTCAGTGATTGTTACCTTTTTCATTTTCTATTAACTATTTGAAATTTTAATTCTCTTTTATAGGTATTAATCTCTCTATCCGTCAATACTTTTATATCGATGAAATATTCGTTAGGTATTTTGTCTTCAGTATTAAAAATAAAATAGTGACTATCTGGTGTTCTATTTAACTGTGTCCAATCTTGAACTTGAACTTCAGTTTTACCTTCTCTAACATATACCCTATAATAGGCGTTAACTTTATTAAGTACTTCATTCGTAGTATACGCTTTTTTAATTATGACGTTAACTTTACGTACATCTGGTCCTAATATCTTTTCATCTTGTTTAATTCCGAAAAAATCAAAACCATATAATGAAGGGTCATTCGTTGTTGAACCAATTTGATATAACTCCGATAAGTCATTAACTACAAATTCATTAGTTTGATTAGAAATATTAACTCCATTAATCTTTAAATTTTTCCAAGTATCGTACATCATACATGGTATACTTGATGATGTTAATGGTGGTACTATAACTTCATATACCCCATTAGTTATTTGACAGGTTGGTAAATCTAAATATAATATTGAACCATTCATATCTGTAATATCTACAGATGGTAATTCATCAAAATTTTGAGGATTACCGAATTGGTAACTGTATAGATATAATTTATTTTCTTTATTTTCATAAAAAATATTTCTATCATCCTCTATTAAATCATCATATGTAGTTTCTAAGTATGGTTCATAAAATGTTTGTGTATTCGTAGTAAAAAACCCTACCGAGTAGTTTTCAGTTAATCCTGTAATATTTTCAACTTGAGGATAAAAGGCGATTCCCCATCCTGTAACTCCAGTAGTCGCCCCCGTTAATATATCATTTATCTCTTGAGTCATATCAAATTTAATATCTTCATTACCAAATTCAAAATGTTGAGTATCAATAATAGTTAAACCTGAGAAATTTAACCCTGTACTTGAATTGGTATTTAAATTATCGTATACCCCCGGTACTGACCAATTTGAAATAGTTTGAGATTCGTACCAATTAGTTGGTCTACTTGAGTAGGCTTTGTCTGTAGGTAATTCAGTAAAATCGTAATAATCGTATCCAACACCTTCATCCCACGATTGAATATCTCCTGTGGTTCCTGAAACTTTAGGTATTCTAAATAATACTAAATCAAAAGAAGTTGCTCTTCTTCTTCCATTAGACCATGTATCATTTAATAATTCCAAATCAAATGATGAAGTATTAGTCATATTGAGAATATGTTTCATACTTTTTGAACAACCAGTAGAGATAATACCATGTTTGATTTGTTCAGTTATTCCTGATAATTCAATATCGAATAAAAAACGACTAAACCCTTTTGGAGTAATTACATTATCTACCCCACCAAAGAATAGTTCGCATATAGGGTTTCTACCTGTATTTGCGTATGAATTTGAAACAATAGTTGTGTTTCTATTAAAATATGATTTATAAGTAGACATAAACTCTTTTTAATATAAATACTTAGTTTATACGAATATACTTATTTAGTATCTTTTGATTTGCGTCTCTAAGTTCTTTTTGTAACTTTTCCATGGTAACTCCGTTAGTTGATGTGCCATCAGGAACCATACCATGATACGGATGAACATGTCCAATAAGAAATTGTACCATTAAATTTAATAACTCAATTAATTCTTCTCCTCTAACAACTGAAGATGTTTTAGGTTCAATCTCATCTGAAAGGGTATATTCCTCAATACCGTATAAAGTGTCAGATAAATTTATTTTACCTGTATCATTTTTTGATGATTTATGTGAAAGTAAATAAACAAAGTCCCCACCCATTATAGATGCGGTATTATTTAATAATATTTCCTTTTCAGGTATTATCTCATTTTTTTCAGGAGTAAAAGGGACATCCCCTCTTTTTGATTGGTCATATATTAACCCATAACCACCTACTAAGTCCGATTGTTTAACTTTAACGCCAGACATTAAATTAGCTATAAATAATTTCTCATTTGTTTGTGATGTGTCAGAATTTAATTTATTATATAGACTTGGCTGAGGTCTAAAATAAATAGGGTATGTTGAATCACCACCACCTCTTAATCTAAAAGGACCTAAAGGTGTAACTGATGTTGTTATAGTCGATAAATCAGGTACCAATTTTTCTGCAACACCATTAATTATTTTATTAATTAAACGTGTCAAATCATTAACGGATAGGGCTAAAAAATCAAACTTTTGGTATAGATTCTTAGTACCCTCTACATCTGTAGTTAAATCAAAACTTTGACTACCATTTCTTTCGTTAGGGGTTAAAGTATAAATATAAATTCCTCCTGTATAGGCGTTTGAATTATTATCAGGATTTACAACGTTATATTCTACTAAAATTCTAATTGGTTTATGTCTATACTTAAACTTATAAAGTTTTTCGGCTTCACCGTATACCGTCTTTTTATTAAATTTACTAAGTTGTAAGAATGACCTATTATCATTACCAACAGGGTAAACATTTGGGATAGGTTGACCATTATATTTACCAGCCCTTAATAATACGGTATTTTCTTTAACAACAATATCGGCACTTCCTCTACCATCAATAGATATGTCGTCTGGCTCAGAATAGACACCCTTATTAGATGATTCAAATACGATTCCTGTGTTTGGGTTACGTAGTTGTTTCTGTTGTTTATTTCTACTACCTAAATTACTGTTACTAACCGCCGAATTATAAGGTTCTTGTTTTACGTTCGTTAAAGAGGAAAAAACACCTGAAATATAAAACTTATCTTTATTAGACTTATCGTCAGAGTTAGAGTAAATTAAATGAACAAATTCACCATTTTTAGGTGCAGTATTTATGAAGACAGGTAATAGAGGTCTAATAACAAATGGGTCTCTAGATGTCCATTTTTCTGTTACACCTACAGTATCGGCAACACTTTTTTCCCTATCTGCAGTGTTTTCAGTTTTTAGTACGGCACGAATACGACCCAATCCCATAGGGTCAATATTATCAATACATTCACCTACATATATTATTCTATTATTATATGGTATATCAGCCATTACTTAGTTCTTTTTTTATACTCGTTTAAAATTTTATTATAAATTATTTCAGTACTATCTAAATGACGAGTTAATTTAATAATATTAGTTTTAGTTTCCTCAAAATCATTTTGTACAAAATCCATCGCTTCGATTAAATCTTTATTGGAACTGTTTTTATACTCTAATAGTATTTTTGTTATTTTATTTTCATCCATATTAATACGATTTTCCTGAAGCCTTTGATGGTGCGGTCGCTCCTGCTATCACAGGTGGCACCGCTAATGGTGGTATAAAGACTTCAACTTTACCATTAGCTAATTGCTCTTGGTAAGTACCTTTTATTTGTTGAAACATTGCTGGCATGGCAATATTTACTGCTCCACTTGGAAGGTCACCTGTCGGTATACCTATTGATTGAAGTCTTTCCGTCACTTCTGTCATTGCTCTTGTCGGAGAGAATCCACCTAATAATGAACTAGCCGCCAAAGCGAAAGAAGGTAACGATATACCTGTGGCTGCGGCGGCTAAATTCAATAATTTTAATATTTCATCAACTAAACTTTTACATTCTCGATAATCAATAAAACCCTGAACTAATTGAATTATTAAAAATATAACTCCGGCAATCATAGCAGCTTGTTTATTTTTGGCTTCTTTAACTATTTCAACAAGTAATGTTTCTACCAATAATCTTAAGTTCTTTTTTAATAAAATGAATAATTCTTCAACAAATATCGCAGCAATTTTACTTAACATTTCTGTCATAAATTTACCAAACGTTTTAATAAATGACTCTAAATTACTTAGTGCCAATATATTCGCAAAATTTGGATTAACTGACTTCATTACAATTTGTAACCCTAATAACATTTTTGGTCTTAAGATAGCGAACATCACGGCTTTTGGGATAATCTTTAAAAAATCATTATTAATCGCGACATTTAAATTTAAATCAATACCCGATGGTATATTGAGTTTCCAATCTTGGTCTTTAGCCATATTGTTGACTAAACCCATTAAGTTATCTGCGTTTTGACCGGCATTACCAACATCGTCATTAATGAGTTGAGCCATTGAATCTAATAGTGACTCAGTATTGACGGGTAATTTGACATTATTACAGTCAGTGAACTCGGTAACTCCTTGAATCATATTATTAACTTCAATCTCAATATTTTTTAAATCAAGTGGAGACATCTCAAAAAACGATGGGTCTATATTATCTAACTGCCCTAACTTAGCGGTACCCTGAACATCAATTTCTCTATTACTATCAAAACAAAGACCTAATATTCTTTGTAATATTTTTTCAAACTTAGTCTGTTCTTCTTTTTGATTAACAGAAATCCCACCCGAAATATCAATAATGTTAGTTAACATATTCATGATTTCTACCGATATCATATTAAAATTAACTATATCTATAGAACCGTAATAATCTCTTAAGAAATCACCTAAATTATCTCCATTTAATCTATTGGCTAATGTTACCTCGTAAAAATCACCAAAAATAGGTGTTCCAGTATTAGGGTCGGGGTATTGTGTAACATACTTTATATCAAAAATACCGGCTCCTGATGCACCAATGTAACTACTACCGTATTCGGCCGTAAATGGTACACCCTCATTCTGAAGTCTATTATAAAGTTCTTTATCCATTGAAAATGGTTGAGAACCGACATTTATGGAGTCTTTTTCATATCTAAATGTCCATGGCTTGGATGATGGGTCGTTTTTTAATAATTCCCTTAAATCGATATCGTTAACTGGTATGTAAAGTGGTTGAGTATTAAACTCCTGCTCTTCTGAACAACCCGCAACTTTCAATACCTCCTCAGCAACAATCTCACCCATTCTGGATTTAGTATTTTCACTAGCCATTAAAACTTGTTTTATTAGGAAGTCGATAGTGGAAGAACCTGTATTTTTACCACTAGGCATAGTTTTTTTGAATAACTTAGTTAATTCATCAAATACGTTTTCAATTTCTTGTTGAGCTCTTTGTTTGATATCACCCATAGCGTTTAATTGCTTTAGGGCGTCACTTTTTGCGTTTTGAAAGTTACTATCTAAACCATCAGATATTTTTTGTAGTTTTTTTTGATTAACCGCAGTATTAATAGTGGATTTGTATGCATCTACTTTAGAACTAGCCTGTTTAAACTTATCTTTTATCGACATAATGGTTATTTTTAATCAAGTTTATAACCGTCCTTCTTGTCACCACTGCTTAAATCTTGTTGTATTAAGGTTTGTAATGTGTCATCATCAATTTCAGATAAACTAAATTCCTCGCTTGAGGTATTATTAGTTTTTTCCCATATTGTTGACTGTAACTTAGAAAGTGATAGTTTCTTTTCTATAGTATCATTTACGATTTTTTGTTGTTCTTTGATAACAGGTCCAATAACGGTCATATCCTCAGGGTCCTTTAACATCGCCAACATTTTATTTTGTATTCTTATAGCGGTCGCTCTTTGTTCTACAAGTTCGTTGTAAATTTCTTGCATAAGTGAAAGAACTGAGTCTTTACTTAATACTATTTCTTTTTTTTTAGGTCTTGCCATAATGTTATAAATATTTATAGAATAATTTTTTTATAGATTATGTAATTTATTTGTCAACTCATAATATAATTTCTTATACTTTCTCATTGATGTCCTTATTTCCTTAGTAGACATATTTGTCATATCACGTAGAGATAGTAGTATTATATTTTTATTAAATTTATTATTATCCGTTCCTATAAAAATATTGTTATAATTCTCAAATAACTCCATCAAAGCGTATCCTAACTTTAATTCGTTATTATTTAAATCGGTATTTTCTATATAATCATTAAGTTCTTTTATGAATCTTTTAATCACATCCGTTGCCTCTATCTTTTCATTTTCAAGATAGTAAATCATATCAGGCCTACTTTCTAATTTAGTAGTTATATCTTCATATGATATTTTCCTATTTTGTTCTTTTTGGTCTTTTATAATCATACCCATTAGGTAGTTTTTACATATCGTACCAAAATAAGAGTATGCTTTTTTACCTTTTTCAGGTTTAAATTTTTCAACCTTTGTAATTAAAAAAGAGTGGGTGTCATGATTAATTTCACGAAATTCCATCCCCTTTCTATAAAGTTTATATCTTCTAATGATTGATTCAATCATTTTATCTAAAGGTGCTCTTAGATATTCATCATAGATTTTATTTTTTTCAGTAAAAGTAGAGGCAGTTAAAAATAATCTAACTGCCCTCTCTTCTCTTTCCGCGAAATAATTATTAGTTGTTGGTTTTCTACCTCTTTTTTTCTTTTCAATCACTTCAGGAGTTTCAGTATTACCTGAAACAACCACTTTATTTGAATCGTTATTAGTTGTAGTAGCACTTTTTGGTTCTAAAAACATTAAACATCTATTGCTTGATAGTTTATGTCCCTATCTTCAATAAAAAAATGTTCTTTTTTCGCCGAGTCAATCCAAAACGCAACTTCGTCTTCAGATATTTTTTGCTCACCAAATTTGTAATTCCAAAAAATTGAACCCTCTCTCATGTTCATGTGTTTGTAACCAATTCTAGGTATTGTCATTATTTCTACTGAATTATAACTTAACCTTAGTAGGAACTCATATACAAAAGTTAATTTCATGGATTTTTTAAATCCACCAAAGTCTTTAAAAACTGATTTTTTAAGTACGACTCCGCTTGTTTGAAAATTTTGATAGTTTAATAAAACTTCATTAGTTAAGTAACCAATCTCACTATTCATATTAGCTGCAAAGGTTGCCTCATTTGTGAATCCAGCAAAAACACCTTTTTCATCTACGTCTAATACTAATGGTAAGAATCCTGATACTTTTGGATAAGCTTCTATATATCGTTTAACATTTTTAAACCATATTGACGCATATTCATCATCAAACTCTAATAAAGAAATCCATTCATTTTTAGCGTTTTCAACTCCTAAGTTTACTTGAGATGAGAAATCAACATCACCTGTATTTTCAACTAAGTTTACTGTTAGACCACTATAGTCAAAGTTTTGAACTACTTCTTTTAGTGACTCTTCATCACTATGTACAATAACTAACTCATCGATTGGTGTCGATTGTTTTATTATTGAAAGTATACAACTATTAAAGAACTCAACAAAGTTTTTCACTTTTGAAGAATTAATAGGTAGTATAACTGATACGTTTAATTTATTTTCCATAATTATTAATTTTCTTCTTCTACTTTTAGTTTATCTAATTGTGTTTCGAATATAGTTTTTCTAGTCTCTAAGTAACCTGAAAATGTTCCAACTACATTTGATTCGAATTCTTCTCTATTTTTAAATTTATCGGAGGTTTCAATACCCGCCTTATATAAATCATCATTAATATTATCCTCTAACCAATTTTGAGTGAACTCAGCTATTATATCAGTCATTTGATTTAATTCGTATGTCCAAACACCATTGTTTTCTGCCATCCAATCAGGTTTTAGATTTGGAACTTTACCGATTACTGGTGTTCGACTCGCCATTGATTCTATCGGGAATGTCCCTACTGATGATGTATCATCTACCCATACAGAAACAAAAGAATCTTTTAAGTATTCTGCGAACTGTTCTTGATTAAGACCTCTCATGTCTCTAAATGTAACCCATCTAAATTGTGGGTACTTTAAATAAAAAGTTTTTATTATTTTCATAGTGTCCCTTTGGTCACGAGTATGAATTGAAATGATTGGTTTTGATGGTACTTCTTTCGCTGAGAACTTTTCAGAAATAAAAGGTGGTATAATATCAAATGTGATATTCTTCATAACGCCCTTAACAAGTTCTGTTTGTTTTTCACTAGTAGTTATCGCCTTTAGGAAACCATATTGTGACCAAGTTGTACCAGGTTGTAAAGTCTCTAACATATGGTCATAAGCCTGACATGAGATGATTTTACCACAAGGTAGATTAGCAAGTTGTTCTAATACGTGACCATATATTTCAGGTACAACAATAAAATCTTCAGGAGAAATCTTTAAATCTTCACCTTCAATACTTTCATGAGGTAATTCCATATACTCTTCACCTAACCATTCAGAAACTCCCGTATATTCTTTTGTTTCATGAATGATTATTGGATTAAATCCATTATTTTTTAGGGTTAAGGCGATTTCATAAGTTTGTCTTACGGAAGCCTTAGCGTTCCCTTTAGTGTCTTGTGTTAAAAAATAAATCCTTACTGATTTATCCGTTAATCGTTGAACCGATAGTTCAACTTTTTTTAATAATTCTGTATCCATAATTTATATATATTTTATTATTCCGTGTCTTAATAATGTATTAAAAGCAATTTTAAAGGGAATACTTAAAGACTTTGAAGTTCCCGCACGTATACCTAAGTTATCGTCTATTTCCTCTCTTTCAGTTAAAACGACCTCTAACATCATTTTTATTGTTTCAAATTTCACTACACTTATGTGTTGAGCAAATTTATCTTCAGAGATTTTTTCAGTTTCTTTTTCAGTGGTTAATTCTTTACCGTCTTCATTTTTAGGTATATTAACCTCTTTTTCTAAAGCAATAAAGTCAACATAATAGTTTTCTTCTAAAAATTGTAACATTATTTTAATTTTAATTGTTTATATAGTTCTTTAAATTCTCCAATATCGTTGATGGTGTATTCTGAATTAATATCTTCATTATACGATGTTGTACATTTAATAACTGTTTTATTTTTCGGTTGGTTTATAATATGATTTGGGTTGGAAGTAATTAGTATATCAACTTCATCCCACATACTATCTATTGTAATGTTAGAATAAAATTTTATTTTCTCAACCAAACAACCATACTTGGATAAAAAAAATAGTGTAGCTGGTTTTGACTTACCGATTTCATCAGATACTATTAGTACTTCATGGTCGTCTCTTAAAGTTTCGTATATTTCATTTAAAATATTAAAAGTTGGTCCATCTATAGATGGTGAGTGACCAAAAATTTGCATAGCAAAATCGATATAAAAGAATTCAAATAAATCTTCTTTATCTTTAAATTTAAAATGATTGATTAAATCGTCTAAATTTTTTACAGGTAAATCTAATTCGTATTTAAAGTCATCGACAGATAATACTTTATCAAATTCTTCAGTCTCTTCATTATAAACAGAATTATTTTCGTCCTCAAATTCATCAATATAATGTTTTTGATATAATTGTTCTGCCTTTGTGAAAGTGTCTCTAATTACACCATTTAAATCAAATGCTACTCTCATGTGTCGTATCTATCTAATAATTTACTAATCAAAGGATTTCTGATGATATCGTCTGTTTTAAAATCATATGTGCCAACTTTGTCTAAATTTTTAAATCTAATTGTCGCATCGTATAACCCCGATTGTGTTTTATCTTTATATCTATCCGTTTGGTCAATATCGCCTGATATGAAAAATTTACTATTAAAACCTATTCTAGTTAATAGTAATTTCATCTGAGAAGGTGTTGAATTCTGAGCCTCTTCAAAGATTAATATTGAGTTATCAATATTCATACCTCTCATATAAGCTAAAGCGAAAACCTCTATAATATCATTTTCTTTTAATTTTTCTCTAGCCTCTTTACCTATAATTTTATTTAATAAGTAATACGATGGAAAAATATATGGGTCTAGTTTTTCTTCTAAATTACCAGGTAATGCTCCTAATTTTTCCTCAGCTTCAACTGCCGGTCTAACAATGATTATTTTTTCATAAGAGTTATTTTGGTCCATTAAAAGTTCTACCGCAGCTTTCATTGCGATATATGATTTACCCACCCCCGCAGGTCCTGTACATATTGTTATTTCACTCTCCTTTAATATTTCGTGATATTCTTTTTGACTTTCTGATAAAAATTTTTGTTTAGGATTTTTATTAATTATTTTATTTATTAAATCTTTTCTTGGTAATTTTCGTGTACCCGATTCTCCTTTTCTTGCCATTATTTCAGTATTGTGTATTTATTTCGTTTTTTCACGAGTGTTTGGTGGTTCACCAAATTCTCTACGATATATTGTATTCCCTTTATCGGGACTTTCGTATATATAAGTCTTATTGTTTACTTGCTCATTAATCCACTGATATGTTTTTTTCATTCCATTTATTAAAGGTTGGGAAACTTCCCACCCTATTTTATTTCTATAAAGTTTATTGTCAGAGTTTCTACCTCTTACACCTAAAGGACATTTGAACCCATATTTATCAATAAATTCTTGACCATATATATTACTAATTTTAACATCTTTTTCCGAGATATCAATAGCCATTTGGCCCAACTGATTTATTGTTACCATTTCTTCAGAACCAATATTAACGGGACCAATAAAATCGGACTCCATTAATTTAAATATTGCGGTTATACATTCATCTATAAAAAGAAAAGAACGTGTTTGATTACCGTCTCCCCACACTTCTAATGTATTTTCAGTTTCTGCGACTTTACGACACATTGCTGCGGGAGCCTTTTCTTTACCTCCTGTCCACGTACCCATAGGTCCAAAAATATTATGAAAACGTGCAATTCTAACATCTAATTCATAATTTCTATTAAACGATAAAAATAGTCTTTCTGAAAATAACTTTTCCCACCCATATTCAGAATCGGGATTAGCTGGATAAGCTGAAGACTCTTCACAGTTTGGATTTTTAGGGTCTAATTGATTATGTTCAGGATACATACACGCCGAAGAAGAATAAAATACTTTACCAACTTTCTTTTTAGTACATTCATGTACCACATTTAAATTAATTAATGCCGAATTATGCATTACATTCGCATCATTATCACCCGTAAAAATATAACCCGCACCACCCATATCTGCGGCTAATTGATAAACCTCATCAATACCATCCGTAATAACTTGTTCCACTATTTTAGGGTCTCTTAAATCTCCTTTGATAAAATTATCACATATCTCCGTATGATTAAAGAACTCATGATTTTTTATGTCACATATGGTTACATTATTACCATTATCTTTTAATCTTTTTGAGAGGTGACCACCAATGAATCCTCCCCCACCTAAAACTACTACATTTTTCATATTAACTTATTGCCCTACCTTTTAGTTTATTCCAATCTTGCTCAGGTCTAACTTCTAAATTAGTTTTCCAGGCGGCACCTAACACATTCATATTAACACCGACATCATTAGCCATGGAGATTAATGCGTTAATATCTTTAGGAAAACAGGTACCACCAAAACCTAATTTACCGTCAGGTCCTGGTACATGTAAGTGGGAGTCACCAATACGACCATCCGATGAAAACCCGTACATTGCATCATCCCAATTAACTCCAACTAAATTAGCTAATCTATGGTACTCATTCATTAATGACACTTTAGTTGCAAAAAAAGTATTATTCATATACTTTATAAATTCGGCGGTTTTTGAATCAGTATGTATAAAGTGACGATTCATAAACCTGTTTGAAAATAGTTTCTCAACCTTATTGGTAATTTTTCTATCTCCACCAAAAATTATTCTAGCTTGAGTTAACATATCTAATTTAGCAGTTCTCTCAGTTAAAAATTCAGGTGAAAATATTATACTTAAGTGAGGATATTTTTCTTGTAATTTTTCTGTGGTTCCGGGTAACACGGTCGATTTAATAATGTATATTGGTCCCTCAACGGATTCTTCAAAAACTTTTTCTATAAAAGATAAATCTTGTCTTCCGTCAACACTCATAGGTGTTGGTACACATACAAATATAAAATCAGATTTATGGGTTTCTTCTTTAGTATGTGTCGACTTTAGAGGGTCGATATCATACACTCTTATTTCATTTGTTGGTGAAAATGCAAAAATTTGTGATTCTCCCACAAACCCATTTCCAACTATACCTACTATGCTCATAATTATAATTTTATCCTAAATGTAGTAGACTATTTAAAAATCTAAATTGTTTGTTTATTTTTATAAGTAAATTAATAACTTATAGTATATAAAACAACATAATATGAAAAAAATAGACTTATTCAAGGTATTCATGGCTCCAACAGCGGCTGAAGAGGTAACTAAAGTAATCAATAGCGGATATATTGGTCAAGGACCTAAAGTAAATGAATTAGAAGAAATGATGAAAACTCATTTTAATCACGACTACGTATCAACGGTAAATGCAGGTACATCAGCACTTCATTTAGCTTTACATTTATTAAAAAAACCATCAACAAATCAGGTAGTTTATGAGGGTGTTATTGGTTACGATTCAAAATGGCCAGGTTTAGAAGAAGGGGACGAGGTTTTAGCCACCCCATTAACTTGTACCGCATCTAATTGGCCTGTATTGGCAAATAATTTAAACATCAAATGGGTGGATATTGACCCTGAAACTTTAAATATGGATTTAGATGACTTAGCAAGAAAAATCACACCAAAAACTAAAGTTATTATGTTAGTTCATTGGGGAGGTTATCCAAACGATTTAGATAAAATAAAAGAAATACAAGAAAGAGCACATCGTATGTATGGTTTTAAACCTGCGGTGATAGAGGATGGAGCACACTCTTTTGGTTCAACATATAAAGGAAAAAGTATTGGTACACATGGTAATTTAACCATGTTTTCATTACAGGCCATAAAACATATAACATCTATTGATGGTGGGTTACTACTTTCTCCACATAAGAAGTTAAACGATAGAGCTAGACTAATAAGGTGGTACGGTATTGACCGTGATGGTGATAGAAAAGATTTTAGATGTGAAGCGGATATTGAGGAATGGGGTTATAAATTCCATATGAATGATGTCTGTGCGACTGTAGGTATTGAAAATTTAAAACATGCTGACGAGATAATTGAAAAACATAAATCTAACGCTAAATTTTACGATGAAAATCTTAAAGATGTCGAGGGACTTACATTATTAAAAAGAGAAGATGGATTTGATTCCTCTTTTTGGATTTATTCTGTACTTGTTAATGATAGGGATAGATTCTATAAACATATGGGTGACCATGGAATATCGGTTTCTCAGGTACACGAAAGAAATGATAAGCATACGTGTGTTAGAGAATTTGTTTGTAGTTTACCTAATTTAGATAAAACTATTGGTAAGATGGTATCTATACCAGTTGGTTGGTGGGTAACCCCTGAAGACCGACAATATATCGTAGATACAATTAAAAAAGGGTGGTAAATGATATTAAGAAAACTAACTGTAGATGATTTAAACTTTTTAATTGAAGTTAGGAATGATGAGTCAACTAGAAAATTTTTAGAAAATGATTCAGAATTTACAAGTGATGAATGTAAATCATGGTTTGAATCTTATAATCCTTTATGGTTTATAATTGAGGTTAATGAAGAACCTGTTGGTTATATTAGAACTAATGGTGATGAGGTTGGGTGTGATATACACCCTGATTTTCGTAAAAAAGGATATGCTAGACAAGCCTATAATTTATATTTAGAAAATAAAAATTACGCAACTTTATGGGTTTTTGAAAACAATTTCGCCAAAAAATTATATGAGTCATTAGGTTTTGTAGAAACTGGTGAGGTTAAAATAGTTAGAGGTGAAAAGTACCTTCATATGAAATATATTAAAGAACCTGTTAGTAAGATTTTTATAGGTGGTTTTGGTGGTACTGGAAGTAGAGTAGTTGCCGAAATATTTGAAGGTTTCGGATTTTACGTAGGTAGAGAAATTGGTGCGGATTCATTAGATTTTGGTAAAGGTAGTTTTGTGCAAGAATTTGACGCTTCATGGAGAAAAAAAGATTTTAAAAGAGTAATTAATTTTGTAAAAAAAAGATTAAAAAATCCTGATAAATTTGCGATTAAACATGGGCATTTTATGTTTATAAATGATGTACTTAGAAAAGATTTTCCTAAATGTAAAACTGTATATATTATGAGACACCCAATTGATATGGCAGTGAAGAAAAAGTACATACCCCATAATAAGTATGGAAATATCGGTATTAACGATTTAGACGGTAAGATAAAGTATTATATAAATGAATCGATTAAGTCTTGTAAAGAGGCCGATTTGGTTATAAAATATGAAGACCTTTGTTTTGATTTAGAAAATCAATTAAAAATTATAAGAGATTTTATCGGTGATTTAAATTTAGACTTACCAAAAATTAACATTAAACCCTCTAAATCGATAGGTCAACAAACTGAATTATATGATAAATATGACACATCAATGTTAGGGTATTAAAAATAAGGGACTATGAATATAAAAAATAACCCAATTGAGTATTATATAGAAAAAATAAATAGTAAGGATAATTTTTCATTTACTCGATGGGGAGACGGAGAATGGTTTTGTACTATTGGTAAAAACGGTCAAAATTGTGATGGTCATAAATATTTTCCTGAAATGAGGGAATCTCTTAATAATGCATTAAATAACGATAAGGGTTATTATAAAGCAATATGGAATTTAGACCACGGACAGATAAAAAATATACTTAATATTTTACTACCATTTATAAAAAACAATAATATAAATATTGATTGGGTTAATGCGGGTATATGGGAAGACTCGGCTCTAAGTGGACAATTAAAACCATTAGTTAAATCATTAGAAAGTAGAAACTTTGTTATTGTATCAAGTGATAAATTAAAGAAATTAGATATTAAATATACTGATTTTATTAGTGTACCATCTGTTAATTGTTTTTTAGATAAAGAAAGAATTAAAAGTGATATGATAAAAATGACGGAAAGATACGATGACGTAGTCTTCGGTTTATCATCTTCTATGGCGACTAATGTTATTGTAGATGAACTTTATGATGAGATTGGCGATAAGTGTACTATGATTGATTTTGGTTCAATATGGGACCCTTTTGTTGGTCATATAGGTAGGTCATACCATCGAGAATATAAAAATAATAAATTATAAAAAACTATGGTAAATTATATAGTAAGCATATATTGTGGTAGAAGAAGAGCGGGAATACACACTGATTTTAAAATGTTATTAAATAAACATATTGAATTTTTATCTAGTAATCCTGATGATATTGATGGTTTTACATTTGTAATTAACAAAACTAATATTGAATATGACCAATATTGTATTGATACGATAAATAAATTTATAGAAAAAAGTAGTTTACAAGGAAATTTATTTACTAGGGAAAATGTAGGTGGTTCTTATGGTGCTTGGGAAAAAGGGATTATGGAAACATATGGTGAATATGATTATTCTTTTTTGATTGAAGATGATTATATACCTAATCTTAAAAATACGGTAAGTTATTTTTTACAAAAAATAAAAAATCATAGTTTTGTTGCATCATATTGGGATAATAATCACGCGTCGGTATCTAACGGGTTATTTAAAAATTCTTTAGTTTTACCTACATTAGAAAAACATAATAGACTTTTTGATTTAAATACCCCAAATAAATCGAGTGAATCTTTTACCGACTATCAGAGAAATTTTTTAAATTTTGTGGAAAGTAAGTTTACAGATATTACTGATATAGGGTATACTGAATTTCAAAGATGGAAGGATGTGGAATATGTTATTTTTACGAATGATAAACTTCCATTATTAATAAAACCAATTAAACAATTTTATGATTAACTGTAATCCATATGGTGGTATTTCTAATAGAATGAAATGTATCATATCATCCATAGTGGAGTATGGAGATATAAATCTTTTATGGAATGTACCTAAAAGTGGTGGTGGAGTTAGATGTGAATTTAATGATTTATATAAAAATATCTTTAATGGTAGTGCGATAAATAGTGTATCTGACTGTAAATTTATTCACCATAAAATGAACACACATAATGAAGGAGGTAAAGATAACTTACCATCCGACCTTAAGAAAAGATATATTGAAGTGATTAAAACTTTAGAACCTATCGATTACATTACAAATAAAATTAAAGAAGAGAAAGATAGGTTGGGCGATTATAGTGCGGTTAGTGTTAGAACTTTTAGAAGTTTTCCTCACGAATATAACTCATGGGGTAGACATTTTAAAAAAGATAATCTTTTTAAGATAATGGATAAAGTTGAAGGTAAAATTTTATTAACCTGTGATGACACCGAGACAACAAATTTAATTAAACAAAGATATGATGTTTACACCACACCTAAAAGAACCAAGTTTGGGGATTTTACCACTGTGGAAGGTATGCAAGATATATTAATAGACCAATACTTAGGTAGTTTGTCTACGGACATTTACGGCACCAATATGAGTAGTTTTTCTGAAATGCAATGGTGGTTAGGGGAATGTAAACCTAAATATTATGGGATGTTACTACATCAAAGATAAATTATAACCACTTATCTTTTGAGTTAATTAATAACTGATTATAATTATTAAATCCATATATTTTAGAGCCCGATAATTTTTCCATCCATGAACCAGTTTTCCAAACACCTCTTGAAGCGGATATACAACGAGGACAATTATAAATAAAAACATCACCACCAAAGTATGAGGGAATAACCGCGTCACCAGCCGGAGTCAAGTGATGTTCTGAATTTGCTAATACCATAAATTGAACTTCATTATAAGTTTTATCTGTTTCATGTAACAATGTTTCAATATTAATAACCGAAGGATGTCTTTTTAAAACTTCTTTATCACCAATATCTAAAGTTCCTTGTCCGGTATCTATTTGTAATTTGTAGTCATCAGATTTATCAGGCGGTCTTATATAAATTATTTGATAATCATTTTCAAAAGTGATAAACATTTTTTCTAATATTTCACTATTAAAGTAATTATGAGGGTGACGACCCCATTCTTTAGTGTTTTTATTATGTATAGTTAAAATTGGTTTATCATACTTATACTTATCATTTTTATAGAACTCTTTGAGTGGTGGAGGTGTCCATTTATCATTAGTAAACTTAGGGCTATTTAAACCGTAGCACACATTTTTATGTTCTGTAGTTAAGTAATGATGTAAAAGTGGTGGGTCAAAATGTTTATTAACCTCAGTATGGTTCGGAGAAAAATAAAACACGGGTCCACTACCAATTTTACTTGCAGTCGATTTTAGATTACCTTCTAAATATTGATGATAAGCGACTGGTAGGTAGTACCATAAGATAAAACCAAATTCATCAAAAGCTTCGATATTAGGATTATTTTTCATTATATGTTTCGATATCTTCGTTTATCACTCCACTGTACCTTTTTACTTCTACCTAACATAGATAATTTTGCCACTTTTTGATTGAACGAATTTCTAGTTTCATGTGTGTGAGGGTTACCGTTATTTTGTTGGTCAATACTACTCATTACTGTTGTTTTTTCTTTTTTTATGTCTTTCCAAGACTGTTTTATGTAATTCCCCCATATTTTGTCGTGCAGATGTAGAGACTGACCCCTTACCTTCACTTTCATGGTGGAAATAAATAAATAGTCCCTTAGGGATTCTTTTACCAATAAATCCGGCATCCATCATTTGTACCCATAAGTCATAATCTACCCATCCTTTCATTTCTGTACTGTAACCCTCTATTGAATTATAAGCTTCACGGGAATACATAGAACTATTAACTATAAATGGACCCTGTAAAAGTCTTTCTTTTGACCACTCAGGTCTTTTTTCTAACCCCTGCATTTCACCAACATGAACAGTATCGCAATAAACAGGACTTATTTTAGGGTTTTTCTTTATAATGTTAACACCTGTTTTAAGGTAACCAGGATAAATCATATCATCAGCATCTAAAGGTAAAATGTATTCACCTTTACCTTCTCTAACCGCCACGTTTCGAGTGTCAGAAACTCCAGTATTCTCTTTATGTATAATTCGTATACCTTCCTGACCTTCTAATGAATCTAATTTCATTAAACAGTACTCATCATCTGAACCATCATTAACTAAAGTAATTTCGAAATTAGTATAATCTTGGTTATAAACGGATTGTAAAGTAGGATTTAACCTTTTAGCATAATTATAAATTGGCATCGCTAAAGTTACTAAGGGTTCACCTTTCTTTATTGGTTTTTTATTAAATTTAGTAGGTAAAAGTATAGGTAATTTATCCTCGTACATACTTAAGAATTTTAACCTATTATTTTCCCATTCATTATTTGTCTGACCTATTGAAAGGTGGGTTATTCTCACATCATAAAATACTCCAATCTTAACTCCACTAATGTGATTTTTAAAACTAAAACCTAAATCATAAAAATGAAATCCATTAAAAGATTCATCAAAAGTATGTTTTATTTTAGTTTTATCTAAAGCGATGAAAAGACCATCAACAATGACGGTTTCATCTAATTTACTACCCTTTGATTCACTATATTGGTTAGTCCATTTTTTTTCACCTTGTTGGTGGTTAACTATACCTAACATCTCTTCGGTAATTTCCCACCATCTTGCCGACTTAGGAAAAAATTTAGTACCTGCGACCCCTAAAATACCATATTCAGGATTTCTTTTAAAATGTTTAAGTACCTTATTTCCCCAATTCTTCTTTTCGAAGTAAAGGTCATCGTGACATAATACTACTATATCGTTACTTGCCTTTTCTAAAATTATATTATAAGCCTCACTTAATGAATGGGTACCTGGATTTTCAAAAGGTATGACCTCCATTTTATGAACACCGCAAGACTGTTCTATATATTCTTTAAACTTAGGGTCAATTTTTTTAGTACAATATCCAATTGTTATCATAAAATTTTATTTAATTTCCTGTAGAACCAAATCCGTTTGAGTTACGGTCTTTTTCTTTAATTTCTTTAACTCTATTTAACTTAACGTCTCGACCTTGAATTACGGGACATATTACCGCTTGTGCAATTTTATCTCCAAATTCGATTACTTGAGTTTCATTACTAAGATTAATTAATATAACTTTTATTTCCCCTGTGTATCCTTCGTCCACAGTACCTGGTGTGTTAAGGACGGTTAAACCTTTCTTAATAGCTAAACCACTTTTAGGTCTTACTTGTACCTCACTCCTTTGTGGTACATCAATGTATAAGCCTGTTGGGATTAAAGCTCTACCAAATGGTTCTAATGTCACTTTTTCATTAGCTCGTAAGTCGAACCCCGAATCACTACCATAGTGATATTTAGGTTCAGGATTAACGGACTTAAAAGTATAGTCTATTTGTGTTGGTTCAAATCCTGTGTGAGTAAATGATTTTTCTAACTCATCATAATCAACACCGAAAGACTCTAACATCGCTTTAGGGTCAGACATATCCACATCACTAAGTTGCTTTTGTATGTCTTTTAATTTAGACATATCATTTTTTAATTCATTAAATTTTTTAAACATATCTTATTTTAAATTGTAAATTTTTCTAATTAATTCGACAAGTACATTTACATCCTTTTCACAGTATTCCGCTATTGGCGATAATCCATTTGCGTTCCAATATGTGTCGTGTACTAAATTACCACTTACTTCCCCCGTTTTAGGACTTTCAATACCCATTGACACACACATTAAATCTAACGATGATATCCCAAAATTGTTACCAAACTGCCAAATATCTTTAGTGTCAAGAGCCTTTACCTCCCACGGTTTAGTTTCGTATGAAGGTAATATTTTTGGTGGTAAAATATTATTAGTTAAAAATCTTTTACCTAAGGTTGGTATATCAAAAAATTTAATATTATGTCCACATAAGTGAAAATCTAATTTTTGAACTTTATTTAATAAGTCTCTAACCTTAAGTAATAATTCTTTCTCGTCATCTTCGGCAAATGTTTGAGTATGTACCTCATCACTTGGAGTTATAAAAGAAAAAGATGCTACTATAATTTTAGAGAACTCAGCAACTAATGCGGCCTTATTAATAAAAATCTCTTCAGGTGTTTTACCTTCTTGGTCAGGATATTTCCTAATAAACCAATCTAAGTAACTCTCAAATAATCTTGCTAATTCTGGTTTATTTTTCTTAAGTGTCGGTAAGTCTTTTTCAATACCTACAGTTTCTAAATCGAAAAATAAAAGTTTGTTTAATGGTAAATCTATCATTTTGTTATTGTTTTATATATTTCTGCTCTCGTTTTTGTTACTACATTTAAATCATAAGTGTCTTTTACTGTTTCATATAACCTTTCACCTAAATCTTCAGCCCATGTTGGGTTATTAACCAATTTCTTAATATATTTTGCCCAATCTGAATGATTTCTACCTTCATTTACTAATAATGCATTACCATCAACAAATTCACCATATTTAAGTGCGTGTTTTAAATCGATGGTATAAGGTCCAATATTTGAGGCTATAATTGCCTTTTTATAAAACCCCGCTTCAATTACTTTTAATTGAGATTTCATTCTATTAAAGATATGATTTTTAATCGGAGCTAAAGATACGTCAAATTTTGCGTAGTTTTTAGCGTACGAAGTGACGGGTTGTGTCCAAACTCTATGATAATATTTTTCATCGTTGTAAGGTTGTTGATTATACGTTAAAAGGTATTTTTTATATTCTTCAGGTACATCCTGATAGTTTTTTGTGAATATTTTTTCATACTCCGCCCATACCGTTTCTTCTGGTTTAATATCTCTTTGTTTTTGATTACCTGTTTTTTGGTCAATTTCAGTTACTGAGCCTCTTGTATCAAAACCACATAAATATAACTCATATTTTTCTTTTAAGTTACCTAATTTACTAAAACAATTATCTAATATTTTTAAATCGTGTAAATGTGAAGAACCACCTAACCACCCAAATCTTAATTTATCTGAGGGTTCTGTCTTATGTTTAAACTGAGGTTCATTAGGGTTAATCGCGTTTGGTAAAACAAAAACATTTTTATTAAACTTTTTTATTTCTTGAGCAAAAATCTCTGTAGTTGTTGTCACATATTGAGCAGCTTTTAAGTTTGCTCTAATTTTTAGATTCAACTTATTATTTTGAATCATAGCATGTGCGGGATGTTCTTTAGTTGGTAACCAATAATCATCAATATCGGCAACTGTTACTATGCCCCATTTATGTAATTTATCGATTAAGGCCGGTGTACTATCATAATCTTTAGTGATTGTTCTATGAAAATGAACCATATCATAACCTTTCCAAAAGTTATCATCATTAATTTTTGGGTCGTAATCTATATCTACATGAAAGTCATCAGGATTTTGATTTTGTAGAAAAATGTGAGGTTCAACTGAACGAAATTTACCGACACCTGTTCTATCGGATGGTAGGACTAATACTCTTATCTTTGACATATAATTTAATTTTAATCAAAATATAGTAAAAGATTTTTAATAAGAAAAGGTATTGTTATTGTTTTACTTTTTTTACTTTAAGGACTTTTCCTTCAAACACATGTTTACCTACTCTAAGAGATAATGTTTCATTAACTTTTTGGTTTCCTTCAGTAACAATACCCGAACTTTTTAATTCTTCTCTAACAACATCTCTAACTGTGTCACGAACTACATCTCTAATCATTTGTTTTAAATCCCCATTGTTTGGTATTGTTGAAGAATTAGAGATAACAGTATTACCTTCATTTTGTAAAGGACCTGTTTGAGGAGGTGTATTATTATTCATTAGTCGTGTGGCTCCTTGTATTAATTCGTCAGTTAATACTGGACCATTAGACTGTGGCTGAACTATAGGATTTTCTAACATTAATTTTTTTATTTCATCCGGTAATTTAGAATTTTTAATCGCATTTTCACTTACAGGTTCACCATTACTAATTGGTTGAGCCTGTTGAGGTACTTGTTGTTGAGGTACTTGTTGTTGTATCATATCTTGAGGCACATTATATGTCGCGTTTATATTTTCGGACATAGGTAGTGACCCTCCACCTTGATTCCTAGGTGTTCCATTGTGTTTATCCATTATTTTTTTAGAAACTGCTAATTTTTGCATTAAGTCACTCATATTATTTTATATTAAAATTTTGCGTTTAAAATTACACTAGACATACTGTTATCACCGTTAGGGTTGTAGTTAGGTCTAGGTTCATTAAAGGTATCATTAGTTAACTTATAAGTAAATATTTTATCAACTCTGAATAACCTCCATCCGGGTAATGGTTTTTCACCTATAGTTGCGGTATGTGACGCACCTTCAGTATCCCATGCTCTGAGTACCATATTATTACCACCCTTACTTCTACCCACACAAACAGGTTCTATTGTTCTATATCCCTTACCACCGGGTTCCTTACCATCGTAATTAATAACTACAACTTTTCGGTCTCTAATTGATTTTTCAATATCACTAAGAGACGCAATTTCATTTATAAGACCTTTAACCGTGGTAAGTAATTTCATTACAAGTCGAAGTTAGGGTAGGGTTTATTAGGACTATATTTATCAATTTTTGTGTTTTCAACCCTTGCTTGTATATCTGTTGAAGTACCAGCAGTTTCGTTGTAGACATCTAAAAATTGAGCAGTTCCTCTACCAATATTATCACCATCTGCCATCGCATCGGGATGTTGAGGTGAGTAAAGGTCACTTTTTGGTGAAAAATCATTCTTAGGGAATAACTTTGCTCTTTCCGCTTCAGCGTATTCAGATAATGAGTTAGCTGGTTGTGCGAAGTCTAATTTGTCATTTTGTGTTGCCATTATATTAATGTTTTCATTATATCGTTTATTTGTTTTATTTGTTCAGTTACAGACGTGTCAAATTTGTTAATACCTTTCTCATGTTTTTGATTAGGACTAACAACTATTCCATCTTTAGTATGATATTTTATATATTCATTTTCCATACCACCTTCTGATTTGGCCTTTTTACCGATATCTAATGTTTTTCTCCAATGGTCTAAAACACTATCACACCATTTTTCCATTCTTTCACCACCATTTAAAATGTATGGTGAATCTTCTTTATTACCCTCATAACCTTCAAACCAATTTTTAATTCTTTTAATTTGTTGGTAAGTGGCCACACCACTTTTTCTTAAGTCTTGGTTTCTATTAAACCCTTCGACATTACTATCGGCGTCAACAGAATCAAAACACTGAGATAGGTGATTACAAAGTGATTCAGGTACTTTAACTTTTCTGTTATATAATTCCTTATTCATTTTTTAAAATTTTAACTAATTCGGATGTTGATATACCATCTAATAATGCCAATTTTTTTAATGCCTTTATATTTCTAACTAATATTGGTGAAAGTTTACGGTCAATTTTTAAATCTTTATCTTCAGATTTACTAACTAACATATCGTCAGCCATCTTAATTAAGTCTTCTTTACTTAAAACTTTTCCTTTTTCTGTAAGTCGACCTTTCATGACAAAATTTTTCTTATCTTTAAACTCTGAACTATCATCTAATTTAGGGTCTTTACCCATTTCTTCAGACCTACCTTTAGCGTCGTCTTCATCAAAACCTAATTCATCCATAAAGAAATCTATAGTTTCATCGGCATCCATAAATTTGGTTTCGTCATAACCAAAAGCGTCTTCCATATCTTCTTCACTAACTTCTCGTTTTTCGATACTCTCACCATAATATGTTCTATACCCTCTTGTTAACGGGTCTTGTGTAATACGAGCCATCGCAACAGTCTTATCCATAGTTGTATTACCATCCGCACTAACATTAGGGTCTAAAATCGGTATTTTAGAATTTAACATAGTACCGTCATAGTCAATTATCTCATCCATTTCTCCTTCAGGTTTTGAGGTCTGAGTAACATCTAAAAACTCTTTATGTGTTTTACACGGCATAAATGTTTTTCTTTTATGTTTGTGAGAACCCTCACAACCCAATTCCTTTGAGGCTTTCTCAGCACCCTCCTTTGTTTTATAAAGATACGACTTCATAGATTCTTTTTTAATATAAATACTACGAACAAAGTATTTATCTATAAAAACCATTCATGGCAAGTCAGAATATTAATAATTATAATTTTAATCGATACGATATCCGTTTAGATAGTAGTAGTTACTTTGACCTTACAATCGCTTCAGATGAAAGAGATTATGATGAGGAGGTAGTATTTTCTAAAAAACTTATTGCGGAAGACGATGGAGATAGGTTACCCGTGTATATTGATTTATCATCAAATATATCTAACCAAAAAATGAAATTGTTGTGGAATGTTAATTATACCGGAAATACTTTAGTGTCTGAAAATTATTATAACCCTAAAAATGTTGATTTATTCTGTGAATCGGCGACTACTTTGTGTGATATAGGTTTGGTTGCAACCGATAACGGGTTATATGATAAAATGACAGGTGAAACCATAACATTTACAATGGGTATTAATGATTTTGAAAAATGGAACCCACATTACTATGACCGTAGAATGAAATTTCATCCAGTAACTTCATATGCCGATTATCCAAACCATAGGTTTTCGGGTAATTCAAAAACAATTTATAATATAGTATCTAAAAATAATTTTGATTCGATAGGTTACTATAATGAGTTATACGGAGGATTTTATCAAGGTTTTTATAAATTATTTGGTTATGATTACGAAGTTTTTCCTGAAAGAGTAAATAAAGGATGGACTATGGAGACTGTGATTAAACCAAGGCAAAGAGAAGAATTTAATATACAACCTTCTGAAGTTTATTTAAATGATGTCTACCCTGAAAATGCGGGTATGTTCTTTTATTTTGGTACGAGGGCTGAAAATAAATATTACCACCCTGCTTCAGGTAAAGTAGAATCTAAAAGAGGTAATCAAGGTTCAGACGGTTTAGGTTGTTATAACTATAATTGCGGGTTTAATGTTGATACCTCAGGTAAAAGTAGTACAGAATGGACATATAAAAGAGTTACCACCGGATTAGATGATTGTATAAGAACATGTGCTTGTGCCGACACAGGAGTAACCAATTCAGATTGTTTTAAAGTTTTTCCAACTACAGGTACCACAGTTAAACATAATACGGGACCTTGCGGAGCATATGATACTACAATAGTTAACCCACCGGTGGACCCAGGGGTTGATGCACTTTCAAATGCAATGTCAATAAGATTATCGGGGGACCCTAAAAACCCACACTTATGTGTTAAATACATTAAATTAACAGGTGACTGTGTTACAACAGGTAGCTGTGGAACAACAGGATTAACATATTCTTCAGGTTATTGTATTAATGAGATTTGTTCAGTTAGGGGAATATATGATGATTGTGGGTACGACTCATTAGTTTGTTTAACTGCTAATACTGAAGAAAGATGGGTAATGTTTTCTGCCGTATTTGAGAGGTATCAAACATTAGAGGACTGTGATTTAATTAATTGGGGAGGTTTAGGTGATATAAGAGATGTGGTTTACCCGTCAGCAATAAATGGTGCCGCGTACAATTTAATAATGCCACCACAAACACATATAGGTAGTAAAAAAGAGAAAAAGGAAAGTTTAATTGAATTAAATAGAAAATGGTTACGTAATAAAGACAGAAGAAGAGGGTTATTAAAATTATATGTTAATGGTTACCTATTTATGGTTATTGAGGATTTTGAAGAAATTATACCTCGTGAATTAAATACTCAAAAAGAAAAACAACTTGGAGTACCATTTAATGTAAGTTGGGGCGGAGGTACCCAAGGACTTAGAGAGAGTTTAATGTTTAGCGCATGTACCGCCACAGAAGGAAAGTATATACAGGACCCAGAATCGATGCCAAACCAAACTTTATCGGGTACTTCATTATCTGGTTTAACCACTGATATCTTACTTGAACCTAATTTTGGGGGAACTTTTATGGGTGGGATATCTCAGTTTAGGATGTATACCGAACCATTATCAACTCCGCAAGTTCAACATAATTATAGAGAACTAAAAGGTAGATATAATTTATATGACTTTTGGTGTAGTAACTGTTTCCCTTGTTTATTGGGATGTTACTTTGATTTTGATGCGGAAGAGGCAGTATGTGATTTTGATTTTGTAACTGATGAAATAACTTGTGATTTCGGTTTTGATATATCCGAAACAGATTGTAACCCTAACTTTAACGTAATAACATAATGGAATTTTTTATAAGAAAAAATAGTACGTTACCTATTATAAAGGTACAAATAGTAAAAGATGGTAGAGTTGACTTTAGAGAGTTTGATAACTTAACTAAAGACTCGACTATCACTTTTAGTATGTGGAATGAAGAAACTAATGTTTATTACATTATGAATAAACCTGCCTCAGTTATGGTTAAACCATCAACGATAGACACTGAAGAAGTGGAGTACTATGTTTATTACCAATTAACTTCTCACGAAACAAGACATATCGGTGGTTATATAGGTGAATTTAAAATATCAAATAGTCAGGGTGAAATAATTTTACCAAGAAGAAAAAAATTATTTATAAATATAACAGATTCAATTAGCAAGCCTGAACTATGTTGTAAACCGTATGGTGGAGGTTCATCTGGAGGAGGCTCATCTGGAGGAGGAATACCCCCTACACCGTCTAATACACCGATACCCCCTACACCATCACCTTCAAGTATTACCCCTACCCCCACCCCCACAATATCTCAAACACCTAATTATTCGTTAAGTTGTGAGTTAAATTGTGAATTTACTAACTCAGGTGATACACCTATAGGTTTATTTACATTTAATTCTACAGGTGAAAACCTATCAGAATTTACTTACAATTCAGAAACTCTAAAAAATATCTACGATAATAATTACGAGTCCTTTGAAATGGCAATTCCTAATTGGGATGGAACTATGGCGATAATGAGATTAGAAAAAACTGAGTATTCTAATCCTGAAATAACATTGTCAAGTCAGGGTGAAAATTCTATAATAGAGTCAGTTAGCCCAATACTTAGAACTTATCGAATTAAAGACGGTAATAAGAGTATTGGTAGTTTAGGTATTAGTGAAACTACGGTTTATTGTTTATACGAAAAGAATAGTACTACAGTTTTATTAACTGAAACGACAGATAAACTTTATACTGCGTTTAAATCATTTATCGAAGGTCCTAATTTTAATTGTGGTAGTACTGTAAACCCTAAAGAAAGAGAAATTAATCAATTCAGAGAGTCGGTAATGTCACAGTCCTTAAGTGGGTCACAATATTATTGTGTCGATATGATATATGATTTACCGTTTAATTCATATAATAGAATACAGCAAAATGGTGGTAATTCACAACTTTATATTGAATCGATGAATTTATTCCTTAATGCCTTCTATGAACCAAGTTTTAATGGTGATTTCACTTTTAAAGTTAAAGGTATCGTAGAATGGACTACTCAAACCTCAGAACCATGGAATGTTGCGGGAAATCCTAATGAAGTACAATATCGAGATACTATTGGTACTTATTATAAAAATAACCATAATACTTTATTACCGGGTATTGACTATAACTTCATTTATCAGATAAATCGAAGAAGTTTTAATAATACGGGGTTACAAGGGATATCTAATTTCTTAGGAATTTATTATCCTGATATTGATAATACAATTAATAATGTTGCAGTTGCATATAATGTTAACGTAGACTTACCTTATGTTATGTCGGGAGTTACAGGTAATTTATTTGATAATTTTTTACATGCTCATGAAGTGGGTCATGCTGTTCTTGGATTCCACACATGGGACTATGGTACATGGACCATTCCTTTAGGTACATTCGATGGTACATATATTTCTGATTGCCCAAACTTTCCTTGTAACATACCAAATTCTGATTGTCATACTATTATGTCATATTGTGCTAATTTTGGAATTACTTTTATTAATCTTGAATTTAGACCTGAAAGAATTGCAGATGGATATAGTTACGCGTCCACGTATGGTCAACATATGATATGTCAAGATACTCCTGAAGAACCATATTGTGAGTTATCTATTGAGTCCAATATGTCTTCCCCTTCATTTACCTTTACTGTACAGTTTAGAGACTGTGTTGGTGGTCCATGGGAAATTTACGGTACCGGATTAACATATAACGACTTTCCATTATATGTTTTAGTTAGTAACTTACCATCAGGTAGTAGTGAGTGTTATGAGTATAAAATAACATCTAATGAGATTAGTATGGAATGTTACGGAAGTAATCAATAACCTAATTAAATATAAAAACTATTTATTGATAGTATGGAATTTTTTATAAGACAAAATAGTGAGTTACCAATATTGAAAATGCAGGTCGTCAGAGATGGGCGAACAGACGCATATAAAATATTTGATACGGATTTAGATACCGCAACAATTAGATTTTCGATGAAAAATGAATCGAATGGTATTCCTAAAATTTTAATGGAAAATGCGTATATAACTGAAAAAATACAAAATAACCCCGATGCTCCTTATGAATATTATATTTATTATAAGTGGCGTAAAAAGGATACGAACACTAAAGGTAGGTTCATTGGTGAGTTCCATATACATAACTCAATGGGTAAGTTAATTGCTCCAATAAGAGAAAATTTGTATATTAATATAATTTAAAAAGGTAAATAAAAATATAATAAGATTACTAAAAGTGGATATATTTATAATAATATGACAAGAATAATAAAATCAACTATATTTATAATTTAAGATGGCGAATAGAACAGTAACATTAACAGGATTAACGGTCGGGACAAATATCTCGGTGATTAATATTTATCATACCTCAATAGATGCTGGAAATCTAATTGCTACGGTAACTAGACAACAATTAATTGATGGGTATTCATTTGTTGATGTTGATACTCATAACGTATATATATGTGCAAGTGATTCTCCGTGTGATGTTATTGCAACAGTATCTTTTGTCACCCCAACACCCACTAGTACGCCAACTCAAACACCAACACCAACAGTAACGGCAGGACTTCCTCCCACGTCTACCCCAACAAATACGCCAACTAATACTGTAACACCGACAAATACTCCAACTAATACTGTAACACCGACAAATACGCCAACTAATACTGTAACACCGACACCGACAGTAACAACAGGTCTTCCTCCCACGTCTACTCCAACTAATACCCCAACTAACACATCAACCCCGACACCAACACCAACGAATCCATGTTGTAATACGTGGTCCTTATATGGAGGTATGGAATGTGAATCTGGTACAACATTTACAGTAGTAGATTGTGAGGGTATAACTACACAAATCATACTCGACCGATACGATTCAAAAACAATTTGTGCTCTGAGTGTAATAAACAATAGTCCATCATGTGGTGGGTCAGCAAATACAAATGGAAATTGTATATGTGATATAGCTCCAAGCCCGACACCAACTAATACCTCAACCCCAACACCAACACCGACAACAGGTGGAGGTGGAGATGTCAGCCCAACACCAACTAGTACTTCAACACCAACTCCGACACCAACTACAGGTGGGGGTGGAGATGTCAGCCCAACACCAACTAGTACTTCAACACCAACTCCGACACCAACTACAGATGATAAAAATGTGACTCCAACACCAACTAATACTACGACTCCGACTCCAACACCAACAACAGGTGGAGGTGGAGATGTCAGCCCGACACCAACTAGTACTTCAACACCAACTCCGACACCAACTGAGCCAGCAATACCTTTACAACCGTGTAATAGAGCCCCAAGTATACCTATAGGTACACAAGGTAAGTATCTTGTTGACTTTAGTGTTGGTACTGACACAGGTGCGGTTGTTATTTATTTCGGGCCTCGTTCAATTCCAGATGGTATTAGAGTACGTCATAACTTAGCAACCTACAATACATTGTTTAGTCCAAATCTTGCAGTAACAAACCCAGTCAAGTCAACAAGTCCAGGTACCGGAAACTTCACATATGTTGGAACAAGTTCACCAACCGAGGCACCTACAAGTATTACTGCGGGAGTATCATATGAATTAACCCAATATTATTTAGATGCTAACGAAGCTTGGGTAGTAAACGGTACTGCCAACGCAACATTCCAAAATGGGGATTATGTGGCGAACACAGGTACTGATGCTGGTGACCCAAGAACATGGAACCTTATGGTGATACCGAAAACAAATACTCTTGCATCTGACCTAAGACTAGAAAGTATTGGATTTTATAGTAATACAGTATGGGATATGGATATTTCATGTCCTGCGGCGTTACCTTCATTTATAGGTGCATCAGGAGTAACACAATGTGCGGCGGTTAAAACTGAAACGTATTACTTCGCTAAATTTAAAGACGAGACTAATACTACTCCAGCACAAAATAACCCAATATTTACAGACCCTAATGGTGAATTCCCGTTCGATAACGGTCGTATAGCTGTTGATGGTAGTACTGATATACTTATTGTAACTAATGGAATGGTTACAAGCATAATACCATGTGACTAAAATGGTAAAATAAATTAACTTATTATAATCTATGAGTAATAGTATAAGGAGGCAAAAAAATTTAGTAATCGAAAGATTAAATCGTAGATTATTAGGCGAATCAGAAATGGACTGTCCAAAAGCCACTCAAGATTTAGAATTAAATACGAAAAATCGAGACTCATCTATAAAGTCAGAACATATAAAATATGGACCATTAAATGTAGATGAACCTGGTGATTATTGGCAAGACTTATCGAAACATTGGGATACTACTGAAGAGGCAGCTAAAAAATCTTTATGTGGTAATTGTGTTGCATTTGACATATCAAAACGAATGGATGAATGTATGCCTGGAGTTACATCAGATGATGATGGTCGTTTAGGTTACTGTTGGATGCACAACTTCAAATGTCACTCAGCTAGAACTTGTTATACTTGGGCTAAAGGTGGTCCGATAGATGAAGATTCAGTATCTTACGAATGGCAAGAAAGAAACACAAAATAGTTTGACAATTCTATAATCATTACCTATAATTTGTTTAAGTGTTAAAGAGTAATCACATCAATACGATGTGAGTAAAATGTCTCAAACGAAAAAACAAATAATATGGTATCACAAGAACAAATTGAAACGTTCCTCAATGGAGAGGACCCTGAAAAATATATTGTAGCGTTAGAATATGATTACGCGTCAGGAAAAATATTCAAAGTAATTCAAGACCCAATACAGGGTAAATCAATAAAATCAGACACATTTATTCCATTTGCATGGGTAGGTAACCTACAAGGACTCAACTTTTATGGCGGTTCTAAGGCAGCTCAAAAACAAGCTATGTCTACACATGGAATAATTATTGAGACATTAGATACTCATAATGATACCCGAATGGAACAGGGTTTAAAGTATTTAGTTAAGACAACTAAATCATATAGTAATTTAGTAAACTTTTTTAAAGGTGGTGGATTAGACCCATGGGGTCGTGGTAATTCAGACTACATAATGATTCTAGCACCTGCCGAACAATATTTAATACAAAAAAATAAAAGACTTTTTAAAGGTTTCGATGAATACGATGAGGTACATCGTTTTGTATTTGATATTGAGACTACAGGACTATCTCCTGAGGATAGTAAAATATTCCTTATAGGGATGAAAGATAATAAAGGTTTCGAAAAGGTTATCGCTTGTGAAAACGATGAAGAGGAACGTAAAGTTATTATTGAATTTTTTGATACAATCGCAAGTATAAAACCGACCTTGATTGGTGGTTATAACTCAGCCTTTTTCGATTTTCCTTTTATTCTTCGTAGAGCGGAAATATTAGGGTTAGATGTCAAAAAAATATCTAAAACATTAAATCCCAAACAAAAGTTAAGACAGAAGGAGGGTATGTTGAAGTTAGCGAATGAAATGGAACCATACACTCAAACAATGATGTGGGGTTACAATATCATTGATATCGCACATGCAGTTAGAAGAACACAAGCAATTAACTCAGACATTAAAAGTTGGGGTCTTAAATACATAACTCAATTTATTGGGGCGGAAAAAGAAAACCGTGTTTATGTTGAAGGAGATAAAATTGGTAAAATTTATTTTGACAACAAAGATTATTATTTCAACCCAAAGACAGGTGGTTACAAAGAAGTTGGTTCAATAGGTACTGAAAACCTAATGGAAAGATTTCCAGGACACTATGAAAAGGTAAATGGGAACTACATTATTGAAAGGTATCTCTATGATGATATATGGGAGACTATGGTTGTAGACGAGGAGTTTAATCAAGCAAACTTCCTTCTATCTAAATTAGTACCTACCACATATGAGAGGCTATCAACAATGGGTACCGCAACATTATGGAAAATGATTATGGCCGCTTGGTCATATAAACATAACTTAGCAATTCCTAAGAAAGGTGAAAAACGACCATTTACAGGTGGATTGTCAAGATTGATGGCAGTAGGGTACTCTACAGACGTTTTAAAACTCGATTACTCATCACTATACCCATCGATACAGTTAGTTCATGATATCTTCCCTAAATGTGATGTAACGGGAGCCATGAAGAGTATGTTAAAGTATTTTAGAGATACTCGTATCACTTATAAAAAATTGGCTTCAGATTTATACGTTTCAGACCCAGAACAATCTAAAAAGTATAATCGTAAACAATTACCAATTAAAATATTCATTAACGCATTTTTCGGGTCATTATCCGCTCCACACGTATTTCCGTGGGGTGATATGGATATGGGAGAACAAATTACCTGTACGGGTAGACAATATCTTAGACAAATGATAATGTGGTTTATGAAGAGAGGTTACAAACCATTAGTGATGGATACGGATGGTGTAAACTTTTCATCTCCACCTGAACGTGAAAAACACACATATATCGGTAAAGGATTAAACGGGTTGGTTGAAGAAGGTAAAGAGTATATTGGTACTGAGGCGGACGTAGCGGAGTATAATGATATTTTCATGAGAGGTGAAATGGGGTTAGATACTGACGGTGTATGGCCGTCTACTATAAATGTTGCACGTAAAAACTACGCACTACTCACTGATACAGGTAAGGTTAAATTAACAGGTAATAGTATTAAATCTAAAAAGCTTCAAACGTATGTCGCAGAGTTTTTGGACCAAGGGTTACGTCTATTATTGGACGGTAAAGGTCATGAGTTTTTAGACTTTTATTATGAGTATGTAAATAAAATTTATAACTTGGAGATACCGATTTCTAAAATCGCCAATAAATCTCGTGTTAAACAAAGTATAAGTGATTATAAATTACACGTAAAAAAACGAACCAAATCAGGGTCTTTAATGTCTCGACAGGCACATATGGAATTAGCTATAAAACATAACTTAAATGTGGGATTAGGTGATACTATCTATTATGTCAATAATGGTGAACGAAAATCTCACGGTGATGTTCAAAAAAAGAATAAGTGGAATGCAACTGCGGCAGAAAAGAGAGAATATGCAATAAATAATGGTAAGCCAATGCCTCCAGATTCTACAGAAATCGTATTGAATTGTTATTTAATTGATGATAAATATATTAGTGAAACACCTGACAAATTAGGTGAATACAATATTCCTCGTTATATGGCAGCATTTAATAAACGTATTGAACCTTTGTTGGTAGTGTTTTCTCCTGAAATTCGTAGTGAAATATTAGTGGATAATCCAGATGATAGACCGTTTTTTACTAAATCACAAACTAAGTTGGTTAGAGGATTCCCCATGAAAGAAGGTAGTCAGGATAATTTAGATGAAGTATTAACATTATCTGACCCCGAAATTAGGTTTTGGGATGACGTTAACATAAACCCATATTACATGTATCTTGAGAATACAACTAAATTAGTGGATATGGAATACGTTAATAAAAATATGAATATTATGAATTCTTTAGACCATCAGAAGACATAACGTACCAGTAGTTATTTATATATCTTAGTTCAACAGAGGCAAACTTTTCGAGTCTAATTTCTTCATATTGTTCATCGATTAGTTTGTCTGTTTTTACTATAGAGTCTGACATAGATTTTACGGTAATATGTTCTGTGGTGGTTTCATCTAATAAAATGACACATTCTGAATTACTATTTTTAACCACAATAGCGCTCTCACCATTTGTCTTATAAAAAGGCATATTAATTACCATAATAGTTTCAGAAAAAATAGTTTCTTTACCATTAATAATTTTTTTAATCGGTCGTGTTTTTATAATTCCCATAGTTAAATTACGTACATTTGTCTCGGTAACGCTCTGTATTGTAATGATTTATTTAAATTTTCAGCTAAATTAGCTTCTCTTTCCATCATCTTATCAGGTCTTAACCTTTCTAATCGATTCATTAATTCTTCCATTAATTTACTCTTTTCGTCTTTAGCTTCAGTGAGTAAAGAATCGTAATCCATTGTTACTTCAGAATCTGGAGTTTTTAAATTACCACTAAATTTACCTCTTACACGTCCTAAAGTTTCTTTAACATAAGCAACAAACCACTTTCTAACCCAAGCTTGTGCTGGATTATTTAGTTCTGCCCATAACATTTCATCAATTGGAATATCAGAAGGTAGTCTCACTACATCAGGGTTTTTAGCTAAACAATCTTCCCTATCATTAGTTTCGTAATACCAATACCATACTCTATATTCGTTATTTTCTATTGTACCAAAATCAAATTTACCTCCAGGGACATTATAAAGATGTACGGCTTTTTTTCCTTCAGGTAACGCAGTTACTCTATACGTTAATTCACCACCAATAAGTCTTCGTTTTAAATTTATGTCTTGCATTCTAAGTAAAATGTCAAAAGCGGGTGTTATCATGTAATTACCTGTTTGTCCCATTTGTGAAAATCCGGCACCACCACCTAAACCTACACCACCCATACCTCCAAATCCACCCATAAATGGGTCGAAAAAGGCTGCGTCTAATTCTGCTCTTGAAAACCATAATAATTCATTTAATTCTCTACCTGCTGGTATTTCATAAATTTGTTGGTTTGTTTTTAAGTCGATATAATCTTTTTTGAGTACTGAGTCTCCACCGGCTTGAAGTCCAACTATTTTAGAATAAGAATAGGTGTATTGAGTTTCCCAGTCTAATGAACGAGTAGTGAATGCTCTTGTGACAGATTGTTCATCTAAGTTCATACCGTAAAGTGATGTCCATTGAGACTCTATTAACCAATCATTCACATATTGAGCGTAATCCTGAATAGATAACTCTAATAAAGAGTCCATCATTTCATCTTCTATTTCAATACTACGTATTGGTGCACCTAATAGGTGTTTTACACGGGTATAAAGTTTTGTTCTTTGTGGTTCAACTATTACTGACATATGTGTGTTTTCTTAATAAATATTCAGAAAACTACATTTCTTTAATTAATATATTGTGATGACTCGTTAAAAACGTATCTTCCGTTAACTATTTTAGTATTTTTATTCTCAAAAACTTCAGTTCCTAACTTATCACTATGAAAAACTAAATAATCCGTTTTATAGGGTTTAACGTTTCCTGTACCGTAAACAATAACTTTACCGTCTTTTTTATTAATACGATTAAATGGTTTAATTTGTATTGTTTTAGTACCTTCAGGTAATGTGACGACTGCGTCTATACCTTTAATCATATCATCTACGTCACCTAGTTCCCCAACTTTTTTGACATCAGAAGTGTTAAATATTTTTTTTAAACTTACAACAGCGTCAACCTCTCTTTTATCTCCAAACTTATTTGTTTTATCTAAACCAGACATTAGAGTTTTAAACGTTGGTGAATCTGCGTTAAAAATAGAGTACCTTAATTCTATCAAATATTTGTTAAGTCTATCAACTTCAGTTAGTTGTTGTTTGTGATTTTTATCATTAAAATTAATTGCATCAATACCATATTTTCTTAAATATTTATTTGTGTCACTCACTAATGTACAAAAAGCTGTGTAGTTGGTATTTAACTTATTAATCACTGAGCGACCTTTTTGTTCATAATCATAAATCCCTGACATTTGACCTTTAGAGTATTTGTTTTTTTCATACCAATATTCTGAAAATACTTCTTTTAGTATATCCATTATCGTATACATAAAACGTTTTTTTATCTCAGGATTAGTATTAAATAATCTGCGGTACGTCTGTACTTGATTTCTATTACATCCTGCACTCGCACCTTCAGAAATAATACTTTTAACTATCTTCGTTTCAGTTAGTTTTTTTGATGTTTGATTTAAATATAATTCATTAACATAATCCCAATTGATTATTGTCCAAAAATTTCTAACATATTCATCTCTCTTATTACGGTATTTCAAGTAATAAGCATGTTCCCATGTATCTAAACACAATAATGGGTATCCACCATTTTTAACCACATTCATTAATGGGTTGTCTTGATTTGGGGTGGACATTATTTTTAATTTACCATTCTTAGTTAAGACTAACCAAGTCCATCCTGAACCAAAGTTTTTTATTGCCTCATTACTAAATATTTTTTTGAATTTAGGAAAATTACCAAAATCCTTAATTATTTTGTCATAAATTTCACCTTGAGCTCTTTGTTTTTTGGGTGACATTATTTTCCAAAAAAGTGCGTGGTTAAATGCTCCGCCCGCATTGTCTCTAATTGTTTTATTGTATCGTGAAATACCTCTTATTAATTGTTCTAATTCAATGTTACCGTCAACTCTACTCGACAATGCATTATTTAATTTCTTAACGTATCCTTTATAATGTTTGTTATAGTGAGTATCCATAGTTTCTGAATCTATAAATCTCTCTAAGGCAGAATAAGAGTACGGTAATGTTTCTATACCAATTTTTTTCATTTCTGTTAAAATTTGTTTGGGAGTGTGCGAGATATTAACGTTAACTTCTGTTAACTTTTCTCGGCTATTAATTTTATGTTCAATCGTTGAGATTTTATTTATTAATCTTTTGAACTTCATTTATTTTTTTATTATAAATAATGGTTAATTATAATTTTTTATCTTCTAACTGATATTTCATTAATAATTTGTTCCATTATGTCCCCTCTCTCCTCATTATCACCCATAACCGTTTCAAAAATATTTTTCTTATTAGATAAAATATCATATATGATACCTTCTATTGAGTTTTCAAAAATTGGGTAGAATACAGAAACATTAGATTTTTGTCCGTATCTATACGCTCTGTCTTCGGCTTGTGAATGGTCAGAAGGAACAAATGATAAATCATTCATAACTACTGCCTCTGCTGCGGTAAGAGTTATACCAACACCTGCAGCTTTTAAGTTACCAACAAAAACTTTTATTTTATCATTTTCTTGAAATTGGTCTACAGAGTTTTGACGAGCAACTTTACTCATCTTACCGTCTAATTTAACTGCCTTTTTACCAAAGTGGTCCGCAATTCTATTTAGTGTGTCAGTAAAGTTGGTAAAGACAATTACTTTCTTTCCTTGTTCAATAATGTTTTCAACTAACTCACAAGTTTCTTTTATTTTATTTTCGGCAATTATTTGTCTGACTTTCATTAACATAGAAAATTGTACGGTTAATGATTTTTTCTCCCTATCATCCTCCATCCAATCGTAGTATTCACCCATAAGTGCCATATACTCTTTAGATTTTAAATTTAAATAAACGGGAGTGATAATCTTATCAGGTAAATCTAAAATATCCTGTTTTAATCTTCTAAGAACATGCGTTTTGGTTCTATCTCTTAACTCTAATAAGTTAGACGCCCCATTTACGTTCCACACTTTACGATTACCCACATTAAATTGATAACCTTCGCAGTACCTAATTACGTACGCCATCCAATTATAAGCCACAGGTGATTCTACTAAATTTAATAAATTATAATAATTAATTGGTCTTGATGTCATTGGAGTACCCGTTAGTAACCATACCTTACCTATTGAATTTATTATGTCGTTAATTAATTTAGTTCTTTTTGCTTGAACATTTTGAATGTAATGTGCCTCATCGACAACAACTAAATCAAACCCTTCTTGCAATATTATTGATTCTTCTTTGTTTTTTATATCATGAAAATTCTTTAATATGTCATAGTTAATAATAACAAAATCGGCACTTTCCCATTTCTTACCTTCGACTATTGATATGCTTTTTTCGGTATAATTTTGAATTTCACGTTTCCAATTAATTTTTAAAGATGCTGGACAAACAATTAATACTCTTTCGGCTCCCGACTCTAAAGCAGCAATGACGGTTGAGGTAGTCTTACCTAACCCCATATCATCAGCTAAGATATATTTCTTATGACTCGCTAATTTTTCAATAGATTCTATTTGATGTTCTAACGGAGGTCTATGAGAGTATTTAGTATAATCTATTTGAACCTTTTCAATTTCCTGTGATTTTATTAGTGCAACACGAGGTAACCAAAATGAATGTAATTTTTCATTTTCAAATATTTTACCCCATATGTGAAAAGATTTATCTTTTTCGACCAAAAGTTTTTCAATGTAAACTTTTTCAGGTACTTTTGTAAGAAGTTTATCTTCCATCATCTTCTTACCGAAGTAACTATCTAAGTCCACCCACTTTCTGGCTATTTTAGGGACTAACTCATGATAACTATTGATGTAGTCGGCTTGAGCCCTTGTTAATTTAAAATGTTTTTGTTCTTTAAATTTTTTTTGAATAGATTGTATATAATTATTGAACCCATCGTATACTTCTAATGTACGTTGCGCCCTAACTTCAGGTATCTTAGATAATTTATCTTTATTACTTTCCATAATCTAATATTTATAATATAACTATAAACTAACTATTTATCAATATATGAGTAATAGAAAGATACCAATAACGCGTTTAGAAAAGTTTTTCGGTTCCGAGGATTTTGGATTAGAACAAAATATGGGTCGTGAATGGCTTGAAGGTGATATGCATTTCACCGTTGTTCTATATAAGGTCGATAGACAAAAAACTAAAACCGATGATGTGTATGGAGAATCTTTAGAGGACGGAATACAGTTTTTACCTCCTGTTGAATTTAAAGGATACGTAACTATCGAGACACCTGAAAATCAAAATTATTCTAATGCTAATTTATCACAATTAGAACCAGGTAACTTAAAGGTTGGTGTTTACCAAGACGCGTTAGACGAGTTAAATATTGACATCGATTATGGCGATTATTTAGGTTATTATGAAACTGAGGACCGAGTAAGGTATTACTCTGTTGTTAATGATGGTCGTGTTGTTAGCGACAATAAACATACTTATGGTGGGTATAAACCATTTTACCGAAGTATAATTGCAGCACCTGTTAATGACGGGGAATTTAGAGGAATATGAAAAAATTACTAAAAGAAATAAATTTTATTAAAACCCGTATGTCACATATGTGTGAAGGTATTGAAGGTGAAAAAGTTGTGTGTGATGATTGTGGGTGGTCTTGGGATTTAAGTGACGGTGGCCACGACCCGTATATCTGTCATAAATGTGGTAACGATAATCAAGAAGTTAATTATATAGGTAAAAAAGTTATGGTATACTATAACTTACATAAACACACATTTTCAGTATCATATAAAAATAAAATTGTAATGTATGCCGATTATGTTAAATTAAAAGATGTTGAATTTAGAGTACGACAAGGAGGTAAAGAAAAAGTAAGAGATGAAATGAGAAAAAATGTACATGCCTTTGTGATTGGAACTTTAATGGATTTTTGTACGTTTCCGTGTGAAAACTTACCTGATGAGCCAAATGAGAATGTGATAACGTATAATCCGTATAAGTATGACTCATTCGTTAGAAAAGATGGTGAGGAACCAATTTACAATGCTAACGAGGTTGAAATGATTAACTCTAAGAATAAAGTATTTTTTATAAGTGAAACTGTAAAATAATGGGACTACCTAAAAATGTAAAAAAATATTTACCTTTAACTCCTGATAAAATTTTACATCAGAGAAGAGAGGAACTACTTGAACAAATTCAAGAAGATGGTACCTATTTACCAAAATCCATTTTACATGCAGATTTAGATAGGGGTATGTTAGATTTTGTTAGAGACGAATTAGGTATTTCAGTAAACGGGAAGAATATAAAAAATATAGATTTAATTATAACCACACAAAATTGGGCTCAGTTTACTGAGACTTGGAATTTTCAGGATTTAGATAAAAATATTAAACCCCCTTTTGTTGCCACGGTTAGAAACCCCGATGTTAAGTTTGGGACAAATCCATCATTACAATATACAATACCAAATAGAAGACAATTCTATTACGCTAAAGTACCAACGTGGGACGGACAAAGAAAAGGAATGGACATATATAAAATACCTCAACCCGTTCCTGTAGATATTACTTACAATGTAAAAATATTCTGTAATAGAATGAGAGAGTTAAATGACTTTAATAAAAAGGTATTACAGAAATTTTCATCTAGACAAGCGTATACAGAAATAAAGGGTCACTATATACCAATGATATTAAACAGTTCATCTGACGAATCCGTTTTAGAACTTGAGAAAAGAAAATACTACGTACAAAACTACGAATTCTTAATGATGGGATTCTTATTAGATGAAGAAGAGTTTGAGGTGTCTCCTGCAATATCTAGAACCGCAACTATATTTGAGGTTGATTTACTTAATACTGGTAAGAGAGTTGAGAAATTACCTTCGAATCCAAGTGATTTTGATTTAGACATTATTTTTGTTAGTGGTTTAGAATCTTTAACTGAAACTTACAGATATGAAATTGATTTAACAATATTAGAAACGTCTAATGTAGATAGTTATTCCGTTTATATTAATGATAACTATATTGGTGATGATATCGCAACAATAAAGGTATCAACTAATGATGAGATTAAGATTGATGTAGTTAAAATAGATATAACCAAACAGTCAGTATTAAAATCTAAAGCTAGACTTCTATAATTACTCTCCGTAGATATCTCTAACTTCTTTACAATTATCCTCAATTAACTTTTCTAAGAATTTATAAATCTTTAAACCGTGTTTTTCGCAGTATAGTTTTAAAGTCTTATGTGACTCAGGTGAAATTTTTATGTTTTTTATTTTACTCATCCATGTTTTTTTAAAAAGTAGAAAAAAGGTAGAATTTTTTCCTACTCTATATAAATATACTCTTTATGTAATAGTTTTTTCATCTTTTTGCTAATATTTATCTATAAATAAAAACTTAAGAAAAAAATTACACAATGGCGACATCTAACAAAGTATTCGTATCTCCGGGTGTTTATACATCAGAAAGAGATTTAAGTTTTGTAGCACAAAGTGTAGGAGTAACAACTCTTGGGTTAGTAGGTGAAACAATTTCGGGACCAGCATTCGAGCCGATTTTCATTACTAATTACGATGAGTTCCAATCCTATTTTGGTGGTACAAATCCAACTAAATTTGTAAATACTCAGATACCTAAGTATGAGGCGGCTTATATAGCTAAGTCTTATCTACAACAATCAAATCAATTGTTTGTAACAAGGGTACTTGGATTATCAGGGTATGACGCAGGACCTTCATGGTCAATAACAACTATCGGTAACTTAGATAGTTCAGGAACGACCGCTACGGGACAAACTGGACCATTTACAGTGTCATTCTCCGGAGTTTCAGGAACATCTACAAGTGTGGCTATCACCAATTATGGTGGTCTACCCGCTTCAATTCAAGGTGTGATAACAGATTCATATACAACATATACTGGCGGTGAATCAACTTTACAATCAGATATGGAAGGTTATTTCTATTCTGAAATTGTAAACAACGCAAATTCGGGACAAACCTCCTATTTTTGGGGAGCAGTCGATTCGACCACATATGATAATATTACAGGAGTAACTACTACACCTAATTACGTAAGTAACGTAAATGTTTTAGGTGTTGAAAATATACAGTTTGAATCAATAGAATTAACTGACTCAGTAAACGACCCATGGTATTACGCATTATTTACAGAATCTAATGGTGTTTATAATGGTACAGGTTTCGGCTTTGGTGTAACCACGTTAGTAAATACGGTTGGTCTCGAATATCAAGGGACCGCTCAAGTTTACGTAACTAATTATACAGGTACACCGTATAATGATTATCATGATGTGGTAGTAGCAACTTTACGTTCACGAGGTATCGATACATATACTTCTGATGATGGTCCTGTATATGAAGTATCAGGATTAACTGATGTTAACATGGATTGTACGGGTGTTTACTCGGAGGTTAATACTAACCCTTTCTCTACATTTGGTCTTTCAGCAACAACTGCAAATGGAGATAATTTCTTTTTCCAAACATCATTTAACGTATCTAATTCCAATTACCTATCAAAGGTATTCGGAAAATCGAATTTTGCAAAACCAAAATCTGAAGTACCTTTATTCGTAGAAGAAGAATATTATAACTTATTAAATACTGGTTATAGATTAGGTCGTGTTCGTGGTTTAAATTGTACACTAACTGATTTACCAAGTGCGAGACAAGATTTAGGAACTAACACAAGTATTGGTTGGTATTTAGAACAATATCAAACACCTGAAACTCCATATTTTGTTTCAGAACTGAGAGGTAACCAAGTTTATGATATGTTTAAAGTTATAACAATATCTGACGGTAATGCTGCAAACAGAGAGGTAAAAGTTTCAATTATGAATATCTCATTTAATAATGGAACCTTTGATGTTGTAGTACGTGATTTCTTCGATACAGACGCAAATCCTGTAGTTTTAGAGAAATTCACTAACTGTACGATGGATATCAACCAAAATAGTTTTGTAGCTAAGAAAATTGGTACATCTAATGGTGAATTTGAATTAAGGTCAAGATTTATAATGTTAGAAATGAATGAAGATGCACCTATGGATTCACTACCTTGTGGGTTTAGAGGATATCAAACTAGACAGTATTCAGGGGTTAAATCACCATTCTTAGAATATAAAACAAAATATGACACACCGGGTGAAGTTATTTGGAACCCACCATTTGGTGCGGCTTCAGGTACAGACAATGAAACAAGAAGTTCAGGTGATAGAGTAAGAAGAACATACTTAGGTGTTTCTAACACCGCAGGTATAGATGCGGATTTCTTATCATATAAAGGAAAACAAAATCCTACTAATTTAGCGACCGCTACTGATTCACAACCATGGTCTTACCTAACTAAAGGTTACCATATGGATTCAGGAGCAACGGTTATTTTAATTTCATCTAACTATGTTACTTCAGGTGAAACCGCTTTTGAAGTTGGTGACGCTAGTTTTGACGGGGAACCTCAAAGTGAAAGTAACCCATATTATAGATTAAATGCACGTAAGTTCACTGTTGTACCATCAGGAGGTTTTGACGGATGGGACATTTACAGGCAATATAGAACTAATGGTGACAGGTACCAATTAGGAGCTGCTGGATTTAGAGCAGGTGCTGCACCATCAATAACTTATCCAACCGCAACAGGGTGGGGAGCATTTAAACAAATTGTAGGTCCAGATAAATTAACTTGGGCTAACACTGATTATTACGCTTACTTATGGGGTCAGTACACATTCAATAATCCTGAATCAGTTAACATTAACGTGTTTACTACACCTGGTATTGATTATGTTAACAACTCAAATTTAGTTGAGTCAGCAATTGACATGATTGAACAGGACAGAGCGGATTCAGTTTATATTTGTACAACACCTGATTATAATATGTTTACACCTTCTTTAGGGAATTTCGATACGGACTTCATTTATCCTGAAGAGGCGGTAGATAATTTAGAGGATACAGGAATTGACTCTAACTACACTGCAACTTATTACCCATGGATTCTTACAAGAGATACGGTTAATAATACACAGATTTATCTTCCACCAACAGGTGAAGTTGTTAGAAACTTAGCATTAACAGACAACATCGCTTTCCCATGGTTCGCATCAGCGGGTTACACGAGAGGTTTAGTTAATTCTGTTAAAGCACGTAAAAAACTAACACAAGAAGATAGAGATACACTTTATCAAGGTAGATTAAACCCGATAGCAACCTTCTCTGATGTTGGTACAGTTATTTGGGGTAACAAAACTTTACAGATTAAAGAATCTGCACTTGATAGAATAAATGTTAGAAGATTATTACTACAAGCACGTAAGTTAATTTCGGCAGTAGCGGTAAGATTATTATTCGAACAAAACGATGAACAAGTTAGACAAGAGTTCTTAGACTCAGTTAATCCTATCTTAGATAGTATTAGAAGAGACAGAGGTTTGATTGACTTTAGAGTTACAGTTTCAAATACACCTGAAGATTTAGACTCTAATACGTTAACAGGTAAAATTTACTTGAAACCAACAAGAGCACTTGAATTTATAGATATTGAATTCTTGATTACTCCTACAGGAGCATCTTTTGAAGATATTTAATAACTAACTATATTTATATTAAGGAGGAGGGTTAATTCCCTCCTCTTAGCCAATTAAACGTTTAAACAAAAATAAAATGGAATTCAAGAAAAAAACACTTAACGAGTCGTTAAACGTAAAGTCTGACGGAAAAAAGTCTTTTTCTAAAAAACCTCAGAATATTGTTATATCTGAGTCACAATTAGAGAGACTAATGGTAAAAATTAATAAGAAAAACTAAGTAGAAAGATGAGTTTAAAGAAGGTTATTAGAGAATTTTATCACGAAAAAAAATTACAAGAAGGGTTTGACCCTGAAGGTAATCCCGATTTAAAGTATTATGCTTTTGATTGGGATGATAATATTGCGACTATGCCGACACAAATCATACTTTTGTCCGATGAGGACGAGGAGGTGGGAATGTCAACAGAAGACTTCGCCGACTATCGAGGTATGATTGGTAAAGAACCTTTTGAATATAAGGGTAAAATGATTGTAGGGTATGCCGATGACCCTTACAGAAATTTCGGAGTTAAGGGTGATAACGCCTTTATAGTGGACTCCCTATTAGCAAAACCAGGTCCATCGTGGAATGATTTTGTTGAAGCGATAAACGGGGGGTCAATTTTTTCAATAATCACTGCAAGAGGTCACACACCATCGGTATTACGTGAAGCGATTTATAATATGATTGTGACTAACCATAACGGTATTAGCAAGGAGTCTTTAATTGACAATCTTAAAAAGTATCGTAATATGTCGGGTGACGAGGAAAAGGATTCGTCCGTAATGATTAATGATTATTTGGATTTAAATAAATACCATCCTGTAACATATGGTGAAGGTAACGCTGCTGACCCTGAAGAGGGTAAAATTAAAGCTTTAAGGAGTTTTATCGCGTATGTGAAAGAAATGAGTGAAAGAATTGGTAAAAAAGCCTTTCTTAAAAATGATATAAAAAATAATTTCATACCTATGATTGGGTTTTCTGACGATGACCCAGGCAATGTAGAAAAGATTAAAGCATTTTTAGATAAAGAATATAAAGATAAACCAGTTAAAATGTATTTAACTAAAGGAGGAGATAAAAAAGAAGTATAATTATTATTATATTTTATTTGCTCTAGTAGATTACTGAAAAAAAAATAAAAGTAAATAGAAAAACTTTTAAACTGGATATTTATAATTAAATAAACTAAAGAAATATAAAACCAAAATACAATGGCAGACTTATTAATGAAAATGCCCGTTCCCTATGAACCAAAAAGGAAGAACCGATTTATACTATCGTTTCCATCTTCATTGGGTATTAATTCTTGGTATGTTGAGTCTACATCAAGACCTAACATCCAAATCGGGTCAACAGAGATTCCTTTTTTAAACACCTCTACATACGTAGCAGGTAGATTCGTGTGGAACACGATAAACGTTACATTCCGTGACCCAATTGGACCATCAGCGTCACAAGCGTTAATGGAGTGGGTTAGATTACATTCAGAGTCCGTAACAGGACGTATGGGATATGCTGCAGGTTATAAGAAAGACTTAGACCTAGAGATGTTAGACCCAACAGGTGTGGCGGTTGAAAAATGGATTCTACAAGGAACATTTTTAACTGATGTTAATTTCGATAGTTTAGGATATAGTGATGATGCGTTAGCTACTATTACAGCTACATTACGTCCTGATAGATGTATTTTGGTATACTAATATAAAACAAGTATTGATAATAAACCAATCAATTGTATATTTAAAACCATAGAGGTCATTGAACTTCTATGGTTTTTTATTTAAATAAACTATTATGGACCAAGGAAAACAATACGGACAAGCAAATATGAATTTACCACACGATGTGGTACCATTACCATCGCAAGGTATTTTTTACACTAATAAGAAAAAATCACTTAAAGTCGGTTATTTAACCGCTCAGGATGAAAACTTATTATTATCTAATTCAGGAAGTAAAAACTTAGTGATGACATTACTAAAAAATAAAATTTACGAACCTGATTTTAATGTTAACGAATTATTAGATGGGGACGCCGAGGCTGTATTAATATTTTTAAGAAATACTGCGTTTGGTTCTGACTATAACTTTGTATTAAAAGACCCAAAAACAGGTAAGGATTTTAATTTTAAGGTGGCTTTAGATGAATTAAACATTGAAAAAACTAAGATAAAACCTAATGAAAAGGGCTTATTTGAATTTAATTTACCAAAAACAGGTGTCAATGTTGTATGTCGACTTTTAAATATTCAAGATACTAATGAGTTATCTGAATTACCTGATTTATACCCTGACGGAGTAACGGTACCTCTTGTTACTAAACGGTTAGAAAAGTTAATCATTTCCATAGATGGGGATGAAAATAGAGAAAAAATATCAACCTTTATAAGTACGCTACCTATTATGGATTCAAAATTTATTAGAAACACAATGAAAGATTGTGAACCTAAGTTGGACCTTAATAGAACTACTACAGCCCCGTCAGGAGAAAAAGTGACTATGCGTATCACTTTTGGGGCAGAGTTTTTTCGTCCTTTCTTCTAACTATAGGAAAATTATGCTCGATGAGTTCTATTATCTAAGTAAACATGTTAATATGTCTTACTCAGACCTACAATTAATGCCCACCTTTGAGAGAAAGTTTTTTATTGATAAACTTTCTTCTGAATTCCAAGAAAAAAACGAACAGATAGAAAAACAACGACAGAAATCTAGATAAACGATATTTATAATAAAAGATATTTTATATGTTTATGTTTCAGACCAACAATTCTGATATGGAGAAGGTAACGGGTAATATTGCCAGTAATATTAAACTGGCTGATATTTCTCTTCTTAATTTCACTAAAAATCTTAAAAATAGTTTAACCGATATACAAGGAGTAATTAACTCCGTGGCGGGTTATAATACTGTAGCTGCAAATACCGCTAGAGAGACTATGGGGTCCACAAGGATTGTTGGTGACGCAATACAAAAAGCATCCGCTGCCGCCGCAGAAAATACTTTATTAGTTGGAAAAGGTGTTGAAGATAATATTAAATTATATGGGGCTCTAAATGAGTCCATGATGAGATTAACATTTTTCTCTGACAAACAAATTGAGGCATTTCAAATCTTAGGTTTTACCGCTAATATGTCTGCCGCGGAATTAGCTACTATGGCGACTTCATTTGATACATTAGGTTATACAACCGACAAAACATTGGAAACAATGGAAGGTATGACAAAACAGGCTCGGTCATATGGTTTAAATGTCTCAGAATTTATGGGTGGTGTTAACAAGAATTTAAAGTTAATGACATCATATAATTTTAAAGATGGTGTGAAAGGTCTTTCTAATATGGTCGCACAAGCTCAATCTTTAAGAATTGATATGGGTACAACTGTTAGTTTAGCTGATAAATTAATGTCCCCTGAAGCCGCGATTGAAACCGCCGCAGGTTTCCAAATGTTAGGTGGTGCCATTGGTAAACTAGGTGACCCATTTCAGTTACTTCACATGGCTCAAACGGATATGGAAGGTCTACAAGATAGTGTTGTTGGTATGGCCGCAGCATCAGTGAGTTTTAACGAAGAAACGGGTGAATTTGATATCCCTGTTACTGAGATGTATCGACTTAGAGAGGCCGCGGATTTAGCTGGAATGGGTTACCAAGAGATGACCGAATTAGCTATGAAGGCAGCTCAAAAAAATAAGAAATTAGATATATTAGGTAATCTTAGTGGTGTAAGTGATGAACAAAAAGAGTTAATTTCTAATCTTGGTAAGATTAATAAAGACGGTAATATTGATATTACTATGCCTGATGGGACACTTAGACAAATTGGTCAAGGTTTCAATGATATGACAGCTAATGATTACACGGCATTAGAAAAAGTTGTAGCTAAAGATGCGATGAATGAACTAGATGTTGCTAAAAAATCGATGGGATATCTCAATGAAATAGCCGCGGCTCAATCAGTTCTAACGAATATGACTAGACTACAATTAGCACAAGGTGACGGTTTTACAGATATCGCGGAAGGTTTAGTAACGTCTAGTACCAATGTAATTGACTCTCTTAAAGGTGAGAACGATAAAGGTGAAAGAGGTAAAGGAAGAAGGGCACAAGAATTTTTTCAAATACCTGATAAAGTTGTCGAAGCGTTTTCTTTGGGATTAAGTCAATTAAAAGTAAGTCCAGACCAGGCCGATGATTTTGCGGATGCTGCGTATGGGTTTATTCAAGAAGCGTTCGATATGGCGGCTATAAAATTTGGGGAATTTGATTTTAAAAGGGATTTTATGGACAAACTTAAAGACCTTTTTCCTGGTTCGACCGCAACGCCTACTGAACGTTCAAATAATACGGAGGTTCAACCTGTTACAGGTGAGGGTAATACAAATGAAAATAATGAAGGTGGGGAAGGCCCCCCACCCACTCAACGAGATAATTTCTCTGTGAATAATTTAAATACTTCAAGTCTTAACATTAATGAACCAACTACGAGTGCCATCGCATCTAATTCTAACCTTAATGTGAGTGGTGAAGTTAATTTAAAACTTGATAATATGCCGACTAATTCGGTTATGACTAAGGAGGAGTTTGCTAGATACTTAATTAATAATCCAGACGCGATAGCCGCAATCAGTTCCCAACTACTTAATAAAGATGGAACGTATGGTGGGTCTGTAACTAGTATGGGTATGAACTCATAATATTAATAGGGGTATCTTTGTATAAATCTATTCTTTTAGTTTACACAAAATTATGTTACCATCTATTTATCTAAAAAGAATATATAGATGTCATTAAGTCCATTATCATTTGATTCTACTGAAAATTTTAGAAAAAAATTATTAGTAAAAAATCTACAACCATATAATAGTGATGGTTTTACTCCTGCGTCACAACCAGGACAAAGCGAAGTTATTATAAATGATATTGGTGTTATTGACTCTCAAGAGGTGGAAGTAATTGGTTCTGATGAAGGGAACTATGCTTATGTTAAAAACCAATATGGACCTGAAGGAGGTTTTGGTGAGCCAAAATCTATTGATGACATAACCTTTATAAATTCTGTAACTAGTTTTAGTAATACTTTAAATTTAGATATGGGACAAGGGATACCAGCATTAGTCGGTAAAAGTCCATATAATACTTTTATTGCTTCTTCATACAATCCATTTATATTATTAACAAGTCAAAACCCTCAAGGGGATAACGGTTCACTATCTCAAGATTCTGATTTAGCGAGAATTGCTGCGGAATCACTTAAGACTGAGTTTCAATATCGAATAGCCGAAGAAACATATCAACAAACTATAGGTAGAGTAAACGCGATAGATGCGTTAACAGACCCATTTGATTTACTCGGTATCGTCACAGGTAATAAATCTATTATTGAGAGAGATTGGAAAATTTCAGTACCTAAGAGTTTAATTGGTAAAGGTTTAGACTTCATTAGTAGAGTTAGTGGTGTGTATTCACCATATTCGTGGATACCTGGTGATTACTTTAGTTCTGAACCAAAACAAATGTATTTAAATCAAATAGCCAATAAAATAACAGGTTTATTTGATAAGAGAGGAGTTTTAAAGTTACCCACCGAAAAGACAGGAATGCAAATATTCTTGGATAATACAGGTGGTGGACAACGTTCAAGACTTTTTCACGGACTTAGATTAAACCGTTATATACCTGATTATAATAAAAACTTCTTAACCGATTTATTTACAAAGGTACCTAAACAAAATTATTACGTAGGTAGTTCGCAACAAGAAATGAGAGATGTTGTTGCCCCTGCGGAGTCATTACCGTTAGATAGAGATGGTAATAAAACTCAAACACCCGTATATGGTTATGATGAGGTTGCTAAAATTTACGAAAACGAAGAAAAAGATAATCAATATAAATTTGGTTTAAATCAAACCTCAACATATGATGATGGGGGATTACAAGGAGGATTTACTTGGGTTTCACCAAAATATAAAGATAGGGCAGGACAAAAAGTTGGTAAAGGTGCTGAGTTTTTTGGTACTATTGATACGGATTGGAATGAACAAGGGGTTCAAAATACTTTTACCGCCACACAATCAGTAGATGGTTCCGGAAACTACCAATACACTAAAGGTTCTATATTAGATAATACACAAAAATTAATTAACGCTGCCGATGAGGTAGTAGGTGTTAGAAAACTACAACATGTTGGTAATGCCATCGACCAAGTATCAAAAGTGTTTCATGACGGTACGAGAGAACTAACAAAAGGTTCAAGAGTAATTGCCTATAAAGATGTTGATGGTGATATTGTTGGACAGGAGTATTGTCGTGTATTTACTAAAGATACCCCATATTACTCTATGGGTGATTTACAAAAAACTGAGGGTATTACAACGGCAAATAGACGGTTTACTTACTCAGTGTTAGATAGTACATACAATTTAAACATTGCACCAATGAGGGGTAATGAAAGTACAAACATAGTAGGTAATGATTTTAGTCCTAAAGGTGAAGGAGTTAAAAAATACATGTTTTCTTTAGAAAACTTAGCGTGGAGAACGTCAAGAAAAAAAGGGTTCACCTATCAAGACCTACCACATTGTGAGAGAGGCCCTAATGGTGGTAGAATAATGTGGTTTCCACCGTATGATATGAAAGTAAGTGAAACAAACTCAGCGAATTGGAATACAAATGAGTTCTTAGGTCGACCTGAACCAATTTACACATATAATAATACAACAAGAAATGGTAATTTAAGTTGGAAGATTGTGGTTGACCACCCATCAATACTAAATGCTATAGTAGATAAAGAATTGGCGAATCAGAGTAATAACAATAAAGTTACAGGTATTGTGGATTCATTTTTTGCTGGTTGTAGAAAATACGACATATATGAATTAGCCTTAAGATATCCTCAATTTACTTATAATGATATCTACGAGATAATTGTTAACTCACCCGTACCTGAAGACGTTAAGGAACATTTTGATTTTATAAATCCTGGCGTACCTGGAGATGAGGACCCCGCAGTTGTTGAGTATGTTGATAAAATAAAGGAGGATACTTACAGTTTTGCTTATTATTTTGATAATGATGTTCCTGGGCCAACAAACGCTACATCAACCACCTCTGATGAGTCTTACCAAACAACATTAACTAATTATATTGCTAAACAGACTGATTATAATACATACGCGAGTACAGAAAATAAAGTGGGGGTTAAGGAGTTCTATGAAAAAAATATTTTAACAGGACCTGAAAAGGGACCGTTACATAGTACTTTATTATTTATTGAAGGAGTTGGAGAGGCGTTAAACGCCGGCTCTACAGTTGAAGTCTTATTACAAGGTTCGGCATCGTCACCTAATGATGTTAACTATAATAAATCATTATCAAAAAGAAGAATCGATAGTGTTATACAATATTTATTACCATTAAAACCTTCAAATAGTCAAAAAACGTTACAACAGTGGAAAGATGATGGTAAATTTATAATTAAAGAGGTTGCGTCAGGAGAGCAGGTGACTATTGGTGGTGTCGATTGTACACAAGAATTACCTGAAGCAGATAAGGTATATTCACCACAGGCGATGGGTTGTAGAAGAGTATTTTTTAACAGTGTTGTTGAAACACCATCTCAAGAAGAGGTTCCGGTAACTGATGAAGAAAAGACGGTACCCACAAAAGATACTGTAACGGAAACTGTTACTGAGGAACCAATTAAATATAAAGACCCAACAACAACCGCAAAACAAAAACAAGAGGTAGCGAAGATAATAGTTAGAAAATTATTGACTGAGTGTGATTACTTTAATTTAGTAAAGGAAAGTTCGCCGATGGTTTATAGTGGTATAAAGGAAAAAATAAAGTACTTCCAACCAGCATTTCACTCTATAACACCTGAAGGTTTAAATTCAAGACTTACTTTTTTACAACAATGTATTAGACCTGGTGATACTATACCCGTAATAGGTGATGATGGTAGACCAACTGAGTTTAATGCGAAGAATACATCATTTGGGGCGCCACCAATATGTATATTAAGAATTGGTGATTTCTATCATACTAAAATTGCCATTAATCAAATATCTATCAGTTATGAACCATTAACTTTTGATTTAAATCCTGAGGGAATAGGTGTTCAACCAATGTTAGCGGATATTAATATGTCATTTTTCTTTATAGGTGGTCAAGGATTGAAAGAACCCGTAAATAGATTACAAAACGCACTTTCATTTAATTATTATGCCAATACAGAGGTTTATGATGAAAGGTCTGTAGTTACAGAACAAAGGGACGAGTTAAATCAAGAGATATGGGAATCTATAGAAAGTAATGTAGTCTTTGATGGTAAAGATAATATACCAACTAATGATAACATACCAAATAAAGGTGTTACAATTGGTACTATTAAAAGTGACGAATTAACCACTTATCCTACAACTACCGCGACTACGACTAGTGGTCAAACCTCTTTTAAAACAATAATGGCAACTGCGGTTGAGGACGTTAAAAATTATGCAAACTCAATTACCGAATCACTGACTCAAGTAGCAAATACTTACTCAATAGATGGTTTAGCTTACTTTACGGACGAAAGAAATTATACTGACGGTAAAACGTTAGGTTATTATACTGATGGATTTACAGGTACAACTACAGATACCAAACTATTTGGTAAACCAAAAGAGGACGAGTTACAAAATAAAATAAATAATCTTTTTGATGAAATAATTGATGACGTGAATAATGATAATTCACCATTACTTAAAAAGATACATAATAAGAATTTTACAAATGCCGATATAGATTTATATAAGTTTAATATAATCACTTTGATTAATGAAGTTAAACCAAATTACATATCAGATTATATGAGTGTTATGCCAAAAGTTGTGAATAACCAATTAAGTCTAATCGAAACCATAGATAAAATAAGTTTTGTAATGACTAATACAGATGGGTTTGCGGATAAGGCTAGAAATGTACAACAAGAATTAGAGGCAACCGATAGTGTTGATAAAACTTCTAAAAACGCAAATAACACATACGAAGAAATGGAAAATGATATGGTGACTTTAAGTACTGACTTAAAGGAGTTTTATGACCAAATATTTGACGATAATAAAAAATTAGTCGAAAAACCATTTAAACCTGATTACTCATTTTCGATTGAATACCAAGATGAGGGTCAATATTACTCTCGTTTTATGAATGCTATGTATCAAAAAATATTAAACGATAAAGACACGGTTATATTAAAACTATTGAATGATAGGTTAGGTAACATCAATAAATGGGATAGATACGTTAATAATCTTGTTGATGACTTACAAAGGAACTATGAAAAAGTACAAAGAAAAACTGAAAGAGAGTTAGACAGATTTAGTAAACGTAGTTCAGTTAGGAAGTTTAACGACTATTCACCATTTACTAAAGAAAAAGAAAGAATATTTTATTATATAAACGTACCTAAAGAGAACATAAATTCAGTTAGAGATGGGTACTTTAACGAACTGTATTCTGGATTAAATAAAGGTACTGCAGAATCATACAACGGAAAAGTAACATTTAATTAATTATGAGATATTGGAACAGATATACAGACTTTTTAGTTAACGGACAACAATCAGTGGTTCCGTTTGTTAGAATACCTTCAAAACCTTCGGATAAAAGATTTATTTTTAGGACTGGTCGTAGTAGGTTAGATAAACTAAGTTATGAGTTTTATGAATCACCGTATTTTGGTTGGTTAATATTAGCCGCGAATCCACAGTATGGTGGTTTGGAGTCTAATATACCTGATAACGCTCTACTTTTTATACCATTTCCCCTAACAAATTCTTTACAGGACTACAAAGCGGCAGTGGAACAACATTTCTTCTACTATGGCAGATAATAAATTTTTCGGTAACGATAAGGTCTATGTTCAAACCGAATATGATAATGTTGTACTAATTGACCCCAACAAAGTTGTCAACTCTGACGGCACTGTTCAAGAACGCAATATCAAACAAGAAAATTTAATAACCTACGCAAACTTAGAAGCAAGAGTAATACCAAGAACAAAATTAGCCATTGGGTCTAATTACTCGGATAGTGTTAAAAATGTGGGGGTAGCTCAATTAAAGGTTAACTTTATGGAGGGTAATCCACAAAATCAAAAAGAACCCAACGTTAACTTAGGGGGTAAAGACTCTGAAGACCCAAAATATTTTGATTCTACATGGACTGACCAATTTTTACCTGGACAAAATAATAAAATGGAAAATGACATTTTTAGTTCGGGAAGAGGTGTTGATACACAATTATTAGGTATTACCAGAATTAACATAAAAATGAATCCTGCATTTGTCCCTACGGTTACTATTGAAATGACCGATGTACAGGGAAGAGTTTTATTTGAAAGGGGTGATAAGTCGCCGTATTCGATATTCATGAATTTACCATACCCAATTTTTATTTTAACGGTAAAAGGTCATTATGGTAAAGCGATTAAGTTAGAGTTAATGTTAAAAGATTTTAACGCCAGATTTGAACCTTCAGACGGTAGTTACAAAATAACGACCTCATATGTTGCTAGGTCACACGCCTTTCTAAAAGATACGTTATTAGATTATCTATACACTACACCACATATGTACCCAAAAAGTTATGAACTTGAAAACGTCAAGGGGGTACCTGCGGGAGGAACAGTTGCAATTGATAAGATTGATACCACTAAAGGAATGGAAAAAATAAAAGAAGTGTATTCTTTATATAAGGCTAAAGGTTTAGTTGATGAAGATTTTCCTGAAATTACTCTTAATCAAATGAGAATGAGGTTAGAGTACTTTAATCGTTATGTTATGGAGGCGTATTCTAAAGAAGATATGTCAGTTTTAACTAATATTGTTAATTATGAGAGAGCCATTACGAAATATAGAAGAAGTCTTTATCCTGATGTTGGTAAAAATTGGTATAATCAGTATATTGACAGGAATCAAATCTATATTTTAAAAGATACTAAAGCTACCGTGTTGTACGGATTAAATCCTGACCTTGATGAACAAGGACGTAGAACCGCAATATCAAAATTAAAAATTGCGATTGACGAAGGTAATAAATCATTACAAGATAACCCAACGTTTTTTCTTCCTGGTACTTATGAGATAGAAGGTAAATCAAATCCTTCAAAAATTGCGGTTAACATTAAAGCTAGTGACTTAATAGAAGATATTACGGACCCAGAGGTAATAGATTATAAAGCAACCTACATTAAACGTAATGGTAATGAACCAACAGAAGACCAATTAAAAACGTTTGAAGGGGACATTAAAGGGGCGTTTAAAGTTTCGTCCAAAAGTTATAAAGTTGGAAAGGATGGTGAATTACAGGAAACTGATAGCCCTTCAGTACTTATCGCTTTTGGTGGAGTTTTTAAAAGTGCTAACTTTCAAAATGGTAGTTTTCTGGCTAAATTAGCTAAAATTGAGACTACATTTAAAAGATTAAAGGAAGAGATTGAAACAAAATTATCTGAGGCATTAGCTAAAAAAATTGTAAGTTCAGATGTGGGATTAGGATTTAATCCAACTATGAATAATGTATTAGCGGTTATATGTGCAAACGCCGAGGCATTTTATAGATTAATGGATGAGACTCATAGAAGGGCGTGGGATGTTAGAGACAATCCGGTAAGGTTAACCGCAATTATGCCATCTGAAAAATCTTTTGGTGTTGATGCGTCTAAAGCTTCATTAAAGACTGTGAAAGTTGATGGTAAATCACCTACTTTACAAAATAGTCAAATAGTTTATCCGTGGCCACAATATTTTATTGAAGAGACGGTTGATAACAAAACTGAATATACTCTAACTTATCCGGGTGACCCCGCAGTGGTTACTACGTTACAGGGATGGAACCATAATGTTTGGCCTGAAATACAATTTACTGAGGAATATATTACAGCGTCTTTAGAAAAAGACAAACCTAATATTAATATAAATTATGGTAATGAAACCCAAGTCACTAACTATATTGGAATAAATTCAGTGGAGTTCCCGTTCGATAATTCGCCATATACCAATGAAGAATATGTTTCATTTTTCTATGAAATATTTGAAAGAACCTACTTAGGAGCTAACTATAGTAAAGTAGTTAGAAATAATAATTTTAGAAAAACGTTATATAACGTATTGGCGGATTTTGAATCATCTAACATAAAAGATGGTGTAGATAACATTCCTGAATTAATGAAAATATTAAAGGAATTTAAATTTAATGCGTCAACTTTTAATCGATACCTTTTATCAATTTCTAATAATGGTGAAGGTAGTTATTTTGCCAGAAAGGTGAGAGACATATATACTCAAAATTATATAAAAGGTTATATTGAACACGATTTTGGTATCTACAGTCAAGAAAGTATGAATACAAATTCGGTTGAGGTTATATCATCAACAGAGTCAGTAAAAGATTTAGAAACTTATATTACGGGAACGTCATCAAACGCTACTACGTTAATGGATGTGTATCCATTTAATAATCTTAAATGGTTAAAAGAAAATATTTCTAACGGTAAAGATATATCAAATATTGAAAGAACTAATAGTACTACTGGTGTTATGAATTTTAATATTCTTAAAAAGAGTATAGCGACGTTTGATGACCAATCATCTGATGATGTAAGATATAAAAATAATTTTATCACTTATTACCAATATGATAAAAACTACCCGTCAAATCCAAATCAAAATACTAGTAATAATAGTGATAGTACGCAGTATCAAACAAATGCTCAGGTTAAGGATTACTATTTAAATAGAGAAAATAAAGATTTTTATTTAACGGAAAGCCCAATAGATTATGGGACTGATTATAATACTGCAACAAACAATTTAACAACAATACAGACAACGTCTCTATTGAATACTCCTTATTTTACTAATGCAATATTGAAGGGGGTATCGGGTGAAACAAATCAAGAGGTAAATCCATATGTTGGTTTAGGTTATATATATTTGAATTCACTGCCACTACCAACATTAAGTGAGAAATATTTAACAAAAAACACTAGCGATGCTGGTGTTGATACTGTAAAATGGGGAGATAACATTTATGCTGGTTTAAGTAAGTTTGCAGCTCTCCATAAAATACCTTACCTTTGGTTATTAAAGTACGGTTCAATATGGCATAGATACAAAGAAGATAAAGTAGGTAATGGAGATATTCTTGATGGGATATGGAAAGATTTTGATTATGTTAACGCGTATGACCCAATTACTAACGATATAAATAAAGTTTATGATGTACAAAACTATACGGGAGGAAGTACGACTTATGTGCCTCAAAAGACCGAAATAGTTCCTGTACTAATACCTAATATAATAAATCCAACACTTCCAGGTACACTTGTTAATTTTAACAAACAAATTACTAAAAATGGATTTTATCCTAAAGTGGTAAATGACACTTACAAATTCTTTACTGGTAAATCACCTTTAACGGGGTACACCAACACTGAAATGAATGACTTATTTAATAATGGTAAATTCAAATTAGGTAAATCACAAAGTAATTTTTTACCTGCGGGATATGACCAAGATAACGTACTTAATACTTTAAGTTATGATAGTTACTATCAGTACTTTGATATTGAGGGTAACGTTAGTTTTGATTTTAATTTTACAGTTTCAGGTGAAAATACTACTTCACCAAAGATGTTAATAATACCATCTTCAGGTTATTTAAAATTTACACAAGCCCAAAGAGAGTGTCTAAACTCACAAAATCACTTAACCCAAAGTATAGATATTAATAATAAATCGATTCAAAATGGTAATGTTAGGTCATTGTGGGCGTCATCTAATTACGGGTATTATAATAATGAATGGGTAAGAAAACCCAAGACAAATCAATATATTAAAGTTATTGATACGGGAGATACTCAACAAAATGCGTTTAATATTATTAATAAAGATAATGATAACCCATATAAATCTATTGAGGAAATTTTTGCAATTTTCTCTAAAGAGATGTTAGATGAATTTGAAAAACACTTTTTAAACTTTTGTAAAAAAGATAAGGACTATGAAGATATAGTATTTAATCCATCCACACCTAACGATGACGAGTACTTAGGGGCATTTAATATTGAGTACAATTATAATATTGAAAAAGTAATGAAAAGTTTACTCATTATTGATAAACCTGAATTAACAGATAATTCAATAAATGATGTTAAGAGTATTTCTGATAATCAAATGGAACAATTTGTCAATTTAAATAAAACTCAAATACAGGAAAGGGATATTATATTAAAAATAGGTAACCCAGGGAGATTTAATAGACGAGTGTTTGATTCATTCTCATCCATTGAAAATATTGTTCCAATAGACCCAATTGACTTTAGTTATTATAGAGAGAATAGTGTTCCAACTGCGACAAACTCAACTACATTGGCTGCGAGCCAAGGAACATTCCCTGAAGTATGGGACGAATTATATTTACGTGTTGGCATGTATGAAGACTTTGACTTAATGTATAGTGATAATGGTTCCTTTATTACTGATTTTTTTCCTGTTATGGATATTCAGTTTACTAAAGAAAATGTTAGAGATTTGTCACAAATTATTAAAGTTTTTGCAACACAAAAAATGAATGACAATAATTTAACTAAGAGTGATTTCCAACAAACATTTGATGATTTTATGTCAGGCCAGGTAACATTTCAAAATGACATGTTAAACCAAATTTTTACTAATTTAAATAAAACGTTACCGTCAGTTAAAGTAAACAATACTCAATCAAGAATTTCTAAATTAGACGATAAGGGAGGTGCTTTAAAAACTGAATTATGGGAAACATTTAAAAACTTTAATGATAGGTGGATATCAGGTCAAGATGTTAAGAATAAAACATTGTTTGAGCAATTTCTATTTTTGGATAAGGCGAATAGACCTATTGGTGATAAGGTAATCATTAATATTAATCAATTAAGAGGGTTTTTAAAAAGTAATTTAGCTCAAACTAGTGTGTTGGACTTAATAGGTAGTATTTTAGAAAAAAATAATTTTATATTTATGCCCACACCATCTTACGCAAATTTTTATGGTAGAAACGAAAGAGTAAAAGAAGGTATGCCTAACCCCGCGTTTAGTGATGTTGCTAATAATACTTTTGGAACATTTTTAGAAGTAGATACCCATACCTCTGAACCTAAATTATTGGCGATATATGTTGGTAAACCCGCCGAAAAATTAAACACGTCACCTGAAAACGATAATTACTTATACGGGGACGACTCTTTTGATATATCAATACCATCACAAAGTGGGGTTAGAGCAACCGAAGATGGTGTCACTAATTTCTCAGATAGAAATAAAGTTGTTGCGTTTAACGTGGACTTTGGGATACAAAATCAAAGTATATTTAAATCAATAAATATTGATATGTCTCAAAGAAAAAATATAGCACCAACGTTTCAAGTACTCGCGGATATGGGCGCTCAGGCCGATGGGCAAAAAGTGGCTCAACAATCGGTTAGCTTATATAATTTTTATAAAGCGGCTAGTTATAATTGTAGTGTTACGTCTATGGGTAACGTTATGATTCAACCTACAATGTATTTTAATTTAAGGTATGTCCCAATGTTTTATGGTCCTTATTTAATAACAAGTGTAACTCATGATATCACTACTAGAGATTTTCAAACGAGTTTCGAGGGGGTACGTATGTCAAAATACTCACTAAAAATGCCTAATGGATTAATATCTAGTGTTAACCGAGAAATTGTACAAAACTATTTATCAGAAGTTAGAAGAATACCCACACTTGCGGGTTCTACTGCAGACACAGTTACTAGGTCAACAGATATAAAAAATAGTTCAACCAAGAGTGGGGCAAAAACACAAATTGCTGACAATCAAAAATGTGTTGCGGTACAAAAAATTAATAAACCTTATGTTGATATTACACGAAAAAGTATTACTCAGACTAAATTTAAAACTTTAATTGACGGAAGTAGTAATCTAAATGAGAATGTAAAACGATTTATTTTTGGGGTTGGTTATGTTGAAAATGGTAAAGATACTAATGTGGTAAGTATAAATAATAATCACTTCAATTTAAAAAACCTTAAAGAAAATGCTAGATGGACAATTAACTTTGAAGAACAAACCTGTGTAAATGATAATAATTATGCGGTACCATACTTATCATTTAAATCGCCAGCCGATTCAATTAAATTTATGGGTCAAGTATGTTCACAGTATGAACAAATAATTGACGCATTTTTAGTTAATACAACAATAAATGGTAATTTACCTAAAACATTTGCATACTTATGGTATTATACCTTTAGATTTACTACTATGGATAAAGAATTGACTGCGGGTAGTAATATCGATGATTCGATTATTGCGTCAGTTAATCATGATTTAAATGCGAATAGCGTATCAAAACAACTTTTTGATAAAGCTGAGGCGGTTTTTAAATCTAAAATAAACGCTTGGAATAGAAACTAATTTAAGAAAAAGGGCATTTATCGTATATTTATAAATAAAAGATTATGGATACTAAAGCATTATTAGACCAGTTTTTGTCAAAAGACACTAGAATAACTGAAAAAAATACGGGTAATGGTTACAAAGAAGTTTGTGATTTAGATACTGGAGATTGTTATACCGTAAGAATGAGAGATGGCCTTATAGAAAGAGTTGATAATTCTATGAAACTAAATAGGACTTTAAGAGTTGAAACACCTCACGGGGTAAAAACACTCTTGAACGGTTAAAAAAAAATACAAAATGTCTGTAGATAAGAAAATATTAGAAGAGATAACTAAATATAATAATATTAACAAATATATTAGTGAGCAAGAAACTGATTTACCTGAACCAATCGAAGGTGGTGGTGAAGATATTGAGTTAGATGGTTCTGAACTTGATATTGATGATGTACAACCTGTCGATGTTGAATCTGACCCTGAAGTAGAAGTTGTGGGTGAGCCAACATCTGAATTAAGTGATGAAGAAAGTGGAACTGAAGAGTTAGATATTACTGACTTAGTAACTACTCAAAAAGATATGTCCACCAAACAAGAAGAATATATGGATAGTATGATGGATAGGTTAAATGACCTAACTTCTAAATTATCTGATATGGACAAAATATTAGTTAAAATTAATAATTTAGAAGATAAGGTAGATAAGTATCGTCAAAAATCTCCCGAAGAAAAATTACAATTAAGAAGTTTAGATAGTTATCCATACAATCAAAAGTTAACTGATTTCTTTATGGACAAAGGTCCTGATATGGAAAAAACGGGTAAAAATGAGTATGTTTTAACATCTGATGAAGTTGAAAATTATACTGATAGAGATATTAAAGACTCATTTGACGCACCATTAGAAAACGAATATTAACACCCCTTATATAATTTTTATAAAAACACTAAAAGACCATTTCGATGGTCTTTTTTTATTTGACTTAATGACTTTCTTTGTTATATTATAATTGAGTAAACGATAAATAAATAATAACAGAGAAAAAAGAAAAATTATGGCAAATGCATTAGACGCAGTATTAGCTCAGTACGAGAAGAATACTTCAAAATCAAACAATGGAAAACAATCTATCTCTCAAGAAGATAGACTAAAACGTTATTTCACGACTTATTTACCAAAAGGTACAAGTTCGGGACAAAAAAGAGTGCGTATCTTACCAACACCTGACGGGTCATCACCTTTTAAAGAAGTGTGGTACCACGAAGTACAGATTGATGGTAAATGGACAAAACTATATGACCCAGGAAAGAATGACGGAGAACGTTCACCTCTTACAGAGGTTTACGAAGAACTAATCTCAACAGGTAAGGAATCTGACAAGGATTTGGCGAGACAATACCGTCCACGTAAATTCTATATTGTAAAACTTATTGATAGAGATAATGAAGACCACGGACCTAAATTTTGGAGATTTAAAGATAACTACAAACAAGAAGGTATCTTAGATAAAATCATTCCAATATGGAAAGCTAAGGGAGATGTTACCGACGCGAATGAAGGACGTGATTTAATGGTTGAATTATCAAAGGCTAAAACACCTAAAGGTATTGAGTACACTGTTGTACAGACAGTTATGTATGACGACCCATGTCCGATACACTCAGAAAAGTCTCAAATGGATGAGTGGATGACTAATGAGTTAACATGGCAAGATGTTTACGCACAGAAACCTGTGGAGTACTTAGAGGCGATTGCAAGAGGTGAGACACCTGTTTGGAGTTCTGACTTAAAGAAATATGTTTATGGTGACGACTCTTCTGAAGTAGTGTTAGGTGGTTCAAACGAATCGACTAAAACTGAGGAAACAACTGACCCACAATCAAAAATGGGTGTGGACACAGACTTACCATTTTAATAACAACTAACATGATGGTGGTGACGACAGTGATGTCGTTACCACCTTTATCAAATTAAAAAATATGGCAATAAAGAAAAAAGATTTTAGTAGTATAAAGAAGAAATTTTCTACATCTGCAAAATACAAACCACAAAGGTTTTTAGATTTGGGTGAAGATTTCTTAGACGCGGTTGGATTACCTGGCCCCGCAATTGGTCATTTAAATATGTTTTTAGGTCATTCAGATACGGGTAAAACAACAGCTTTAGTAAAGGCGGCGGTTGACGCACAAAAAAAAGGTATTTTACCTGTGTTTATAATTACCGAACAAAAATGGTCATTTGAACACGCTAAGTTAATGGGGTTTGAATGTGAAGAAGTTGTGGATGAAGAAACGGGTGAATTAGATTGGGACGGGTTCTTTATTTTTAATAATAATTTTAATTATATTGAGCAAATAACTGACTACATCAATGAATTATTGGATGCACAAAATAAGGGTGAATTAGAGTATGATTTACTTTTCTTATGGGATTCAGTAGGTTCGGTACCATGTAAGATGACTTTTGATGGTAAAGGAGGTAAACAACATAATGCATCCACATTAGCGGATAAAATAGGTATGGGTATCAACCAAAGGATATCGGGTTCACGTAAGGCAGATTCTAAGTATGAAAATACTTTACTAATAGTTAATCAACCGTGGGTGGCTTTACCTGACTCACCATTTGGTCAACCCAAAATTAAGGCTAAAGGTGGAGAATCAATATGGTTAAACTCGTCTTTGGTGTTTTTATTTGGTAATCAAAAAAATGCTGGGACAACAACTATATCTGCGGTTAAGAACAAAAGAAAAGTAAAGTTCGCTTCAAGAACAAAAATATCAGTAATGAAAAATCACATTAATGGATTAGGATATGCTGATGGGAAAATAATTGTAACCCCACACGGATTCTTAGCAGGTAAGGAAAGTAGTGAAGAAAAAAAATCAATTGAAAAATACAAAGGTGAACAATCTGAGTATTGGAAAGAAGTCATTGGAGTAGAAGGTGACTTTAAGTTAGAAGAAGAAAAACAGGAAGTGTAACAATTTAACGCATAAAAAGTGGTTAAAACATTATTAATTGACGGAAATAATTTATTTAAAATAGGTTTTCATGGAGTTAGAGATTTCTATCATGGGGGTAAACATATTGGAGGTATCTATCATTTTGTCAATACAATCAAAAAGTTTCTTAATGAACACAATCATGATAAAGTAATTGTGTTTTGGGATGGGGAGAATAACTCATCCCAAAGAAAACTTATTTCACCAGACTATAAGGGTAATCGTAAGCAAACTTTAAATGAGGCTAAAAAAGAATCGTTTGAGTGGCAAGTACAACAAGTTAAAGCTTATCTTGAAGAAATGTTTATCAGACAAGTTTCTGTTAAAAATACTGAAAGTGATGATTTAATTGCTTATTACTGTCAAATATCTGAAAACGAGTATAAGACTATATATTCTTCAGATAAAGACCTTACACAACTTATATCGGACAAAGTGGAGGTGTACCAACCGATGAAGAGAATAACCCTTAAAAATGGAGATTTAGTCCCTTTAAAGGATATATCTATCCCTCACCAAAACATATCAACATTTAAGATTATATCGGGAGATAAATCCGATAATATTGACGGTATCCGTTATATGGGAGAAAAAACATTTGTTAAGTTATTTCCCGAAATAGTTGATAGTGTCGTAACTATTGATGATATTTTAAAACGTGCGGAGGAGCTACATAAAAATGATAAAGACAATCGAGCATTACAAAATTTACTCTCAGGTAAAACTAAAAGAGGAATTTATGGTGAAGAATTTTTTATAATAAATAAAAAACTCGTAGATTTGTCTCAACCATTATTAACTGAAGACTCAAAAGAAATAATTAAACAGTACCATACAGAAAATTTAGACCCTGATGGTAGAGGTTATAAAAACTTAATGAGAATGATGATGAAAGATGGAATTTTTAAGTATCTACCAAAACATGACAACGCGTGGGTTGAATTTTTAACCCCTTTTATGAAATTAACAAGAAAAGAAAAAAGAAGATTTAAAACTAAAAAACGTTTAATATGAAAGAAAAAACAGAAACAACCAAATTAGAGTTCTTAATGACTCTAAACAACAACTTTGTTGTACAGAGGTACTTTAATGTTCGTGGGTACAATCCTAAGGCGAGAGGGAGTGTTGAACTTTATGAGGTAATCAGAAATGCTGCTGAAGTAATCCAAGAAGATTTGAAAATCAAATCATCTAACTACCTTTCAGAAAATATGGGTCAAATTATGGTCAATCCTGAAATTTTAGAAACATCAAATACTGAAGGAGATGAGTATTTTAACATCTATCTTAAGATAGGAGATGAGACAATTTGTCATAGAATTTGGGACGCTAAATTATACCCACCTAAGACTAGATACACTGTGGATGTACGCCCACACCTAAAAAAGTTACTTCGCGAGTTAACTGACACTTTCTCAAGTGAAAATTTAACTTACAAGTACATGGAGCATTCACTAATTCACCCATATTTATAATTTACAAACACAGATTAAAACTCAAAAAAATATGTCAAAAGAAAAGAATTTTGGTTACCTCGGTAATACATTTCAACTACAAATACTTAACAATATTATCCTTCATAAGGATTTTGCAAGTTCTATTGTAGATGTGTTGGAACCTAAGTACTTTGACAATCAATATTTTAAGTTAATCATGCAGATGACCAAGGAGTATTATCACAAGTACGAACACGCTCCTTCGTTCTCAACACTTGAACAAATTACAAAATCAGAAGTTACGTCACCTATGGCCCAAAAAATGGTCTTAGATATGATTACTCAAGTAGTAGATGCACCTGATGATGGATACCAATACGTTCAAGAAAAGGCGTTAAAGTTCTGTAAACAACAAGAATTACAGAAGGTAATGACTAAAGCACAGAAGATTATCGATAAAGGTGATTTTGAATCTTATGACCATTTAGAAGAAATGGTAAGAGAAGCTTTACAAGTTGGAGAAGTTGATACGGGAACTGCAGATGTTTTTTTTAATTTAGATGAGGTTTTGGATGATGACTTTAGACATCCGATTCCGATGGGAATAACAGGTATAGATAATCTACTAAAAGGTGGGTTAGCGAAGGGTGAAATTGGAGTTATTTTAGCTCCGACAGGTGTGGGTAAAACCACAGTACTTAGTAAAATAGCTAATAACGCATTTAACTTAGGTTATAATGTTTTACAAATATTTTTCGAAGACAACCCTAAGATTATACAAAGAAAACATTTCACTATGTGGACAAAAATTGCACCTGATAATTTGTCACTACAAAGGGAAGAAGTTTTAGAAAAAGTTAGACAAATTAAAGAAAATGCATCTAATCGATTAGTTCTAAAGAAGTTACCATCCGATACGTTAACGATGAATCAAATAAAAAATCAGATACGTAAAATGATAGCGGAAGGTACTAAAATAGATTTAGTTGTAGTTGATTATATTGATTGTATCGTTCCCGATAAAAATTTAGGGGACGAATGGAAAAGTGAAGGTTCGGTTATGAGAGGGTTTGAATCTATGTGTCATGAATTAGATATAGCAGGATGGACGGCCACTCAAGGTAACCGTTCGTCAATATCTTCTGAAGTAGTTACTACGGACCAAATGGGTGGTTCAATTAAGAAAGCTCAAGTAGGTCACGTTATTATTTCTGTTGCTAAATCCCTACAACAGAAAGAAATGAATTTAGCAACAATTGCTATTACTAAATCAAGAATTGGTAAAGATGGAATTGTATTTGAAAATTGTAAATTCGATAACGAAATGATAGAAATTGATACGGACAGTAGTGTAACATTCTTAGGAATGGAAGAACAAAAAGAAGAAAAGAACAAAGTACGTATTCAAGAACTTCTACAAAAAAGAAAACAAAGGGAAAATAAATTATAAATTTTTTTAAAAACAATAGTAAATGGACAATCTAATAGATAGTGTCTCAAAAGACATTCGTTACGTAATAAAGAGAAGTGGAGATAAAGTAGTTTTTAAATCTGAAAAGATTGAAATGGCTATTTTAAATGCCATGAAAAGTATTGATAAAGTTGATGAGGGTATGGCTGAAAAAATTGCTAGACTCACAACAAAAGGACTTTTCAGAGGTAATAAAGAAAGAATTCCTAACGTAGATGAAATTCATGATATGGTTGAAAATAAGTTAATGGATAACGGTTTAAATGACGTTGCCAAAGAATACATTATTTATCGTTCTAAGAACCAACCTAACATCTTTTCAAAAAGAATTAATCTTAAACCTTACGAATACCCTAATTTAAATGAGTATGTTGACGCAATTAGACATTCATACTGGGTACACACTGAATTTAATTATACGTCAGATATCCAAGATTACAAAGTACATTTAAACGAAAAAGAAAAATCGGCAGTTGAAAGAGCGATGTTAGCAATTTCACAAATTGAAGTTGCAGTTAAATCATTTTGGGGTGACATTTATAAGAGGATGCCAAAACCTGAAATTGGTAATGTCGGTGCGACATTTGCGGAATCGGAAGTAAGACACGCAGACGCATATTCACACTTAATACAACTATTAGGTCTTAATAATGAATTTGAAAATTTATTAGAAGTACCACAAGTGAGAAGGAGAATTAAATATTTAGAGAAAGCGATTTCAAATTCAAAATCAGTTGACGATAAAGAGTATTTTGAGTCTATAGTTTTATTCTCGATGTTTGTTGAAAACGTTTCGTTATTCTCACAATTTTTAGTTATTATGTCATTTAATAAACATAAAAACAAATTAAAGGGTATTAGTAACGCGGTTGAGGCGACATCTAAAGAAGAAAATATTCATGCTGAATTTGGGTTTGAGTTAGTTAATTTAATTAAAAAAGAAAACCCTGAATGGTGGACACCTCAGTTAGTTGAAGATTTAATTATTGCAACTAAAGAGGCTTACGAGGCTGAGACTGAAGTGGTTAATTGGATTTTTGAAAAAGGTGATTTAGATTTCTTAACTAAAAAACAAACAATGGAGTTCATTAAATATAGATTTAATGTATCTTTGAATTCTATAGGTGTTGACAGTATATTCGAAACTAATGATACATTATTAGAAACTACAGAGTGGTTTGATGATGAGATTTTAACGACCAAACATACTGATTTTTTCAATAAAAGAAGTATTAACTATAGTAAGAAACAAAAATCAATAACGTCAAACGACTTATTTTAAAAAGAAACAAAACAATAATAAAACAATAATATGAAAAATAGAAAACCTTTTAATTGGATTAATGAAGAATCAATAACGTTTCTTCGTAGAGGTTATTTAAGTGAAGGTGAAGAACCTTTAGATAGAATAAAAACAATTGCACAACATGCAGAAAAACTTTTAGGTAAAGAAGGGTTTGCTGAAAAATTTTACGACTATATGAGTAAAGGATGGTATTCGTTATCATCACCTGTATGGGCAAATTTTGGTAAAGTTAGAGGTTTACCTGTAAGTTGTTTTGGTTCTAATGTTAGCGATAACATAGAATCAATATTATTTACTCAAGCTGAAGTTGGAGAAATGAGTAAAATGGGTGGTGGTACCTCAGGGTATTTCGGTAACATTAGAGGTCGTGGAGCTAAGATAACTGACAATGGACATGCTCCTGGTGCGGTTCACTTCATGAACTTATTTCAGAGTGTTGTTGATAATATTTCACAAGGGGCGACAAGAAGAGGTCGTTTCTCACCTTACTTACCCGTTGAACATCCAGATATTATGGAGTTCTTAGAGATTGGTACAGAAGGGGCTTCAATCCAAGATTTAACACACGCAGTTACAGTGACTGATAAATTTATGGAAGAAATGATTGCAGGTGACGATGAGAAAAGAAAAATATGGGCAAAAGTAATCCAAAGAAGAGGTGAAATTGGTTACCCATATATTATGTTTCATGACACGATGAATAATAATGCACCTAAAGTTTACCAAGATAAAGGGGCTAAAATTTATAACTCTAATCTTTGTTCTGAGATAGCTCTACATAACTCTGAAGATGAATCATTCGTTTGTGTATTATCTTCAATGAATGTGTTACACTACGATGAGTGGAAAGATACCGATGCTGTTGAAACTATGGTTTATTTCTTAGACGCAGTAGTTACTGAATATTGTAATAAATTAGAGGAATTAAGAGACAATGGTACTAGAGAAGGTAAAATGGCGTTTCTTTATATGGAAAAAGCTTATAACTTCGCTAAAAGACAAAGAGCTCTTGGTTTAGGTGTTTTAGGTTGGCACTCATTATTACAATCAAAAGGGTTGGCTTTTGATACCAGAGAAACCGCTAAACTTAACGTTGAGGTGTTTAAAACTATTAAAGATAAATCATATAAAGCATCCGAGGAGTTAGCTGAAATATTTGGGGAACCTGAATATCTAAAAGGTTATGGTAGAAGAAACGTAACACTTAATGCGGTCGCTCCGACTACGTCATCAGCATTTATTCTTGGTCAGGTATCACAATCTATTGAACCAATTTGGTCTAACTGTTATGTTAAGGATGTTGCTAAGATGAAGGTAACTATAAAAAATCCAGTGTTGAAAGAATTATTAGACACTATGGGTCGAGATAATAAAGAGACTTGGGATAGTATAAAAAAGGCTGATGGGTCAGTACAACACTTAGACTTCCTAAGTGACGAACAAAAAGATGTCTTTAGAACTTTTGCTGAGATTAACCAATCATCGATTATTAATCAGGCGGCAATTAGACAAGATTTTATTGACCAATCACAGTCTCTAAACTTAATGGTATCACCTGAGATGCCGACTAAAGATGTTAATAAATTACTTATTGACTCGTGGAAGTTGGGGGTTAAAACTTTATATTACCAACATTCTATGAATTCGGCACAGGCATTTGCAAGGAAAAAGTTAAATCTAAATGATTTACAATGTGTTGCATGTGAAGGTTAAGGAATAAAATAATAGTATTTTATGTGAAAAGGTTAGATTCGTCTAACCTTTTTTCTTTTATATTTAGATAAAATAATCTGTGTTTATATTTATGAAATATGGCGAACGGTAAAACATACGGTGTATTCTTTCCATTCAGGGATAGTTTACAAGGGGACTACCTTAGATTGACTCAATCAACTGATGAGGAGATTAGGGCAGATTTACTACATTTAATATTAACTAGGAAAGGAAGTAGATATTATTTACCTGATTTTGGAACTCGTATTTATGAGTTTATTTTTGAACCAATGGATGGACCAACATTCGATGCTATAAAAGCCGATGTCCGACAAGCTGTAGATAAGTATATACCTAATTTACAAATAAATGATATTACAATAGAACCTTATGTAGAGGCGGAACCTTTACCTGGTGAAATAAACTATGATGAGTTAGGTGGTCAAATTTTTAGAGTAGCTAGTGATAGTGCGGTTGAGTATACTGCAAAGTTAAGAATTGACTATACAATTGTTAGTGGTACATTTTCATCAAAAGATTTCGTGATTATAAATATTTAATAGTATATGGCTAACCGTAAAATTTCATACACAGATAGAGACTTTCAATCCTTAAGACAGGAATTGATAAATTACACTCAACAATATTACCCTGATTTAATAGGTAATTTTAATGACGCATCCATTTATTCGGTATTTATGGATTTAAACGCTGCGATTGGTGATAACTTACATTACCATATGGACCGTAGTATACAAGAAACGGTACTTCAATATGCTCAACAGAAGTCATCAATATATAATATCGCAAGAACGTATGGGTTAAAAATACCCGGTAATAGACCTTCCATCGCTTTAGTTGATGTATCAATTACAGTACCGGCTTTAGGTGACCAAGAAGATGAGAGATATTTGGGTACTATGAGAGCGGGTTCTCAGTTTATTGGTGGGGGTCAAGTATTTGAGAACCCTAATGACATTGAGTTTAGTTCACAGTATAATAGTGAAGGTTACCCGAATCGTACTAAGACACCAAATTTTGACGCCAATAATCGTTTAATAAATTATACTATGACCAAAAGAGAGGTTGTAGTTAATGGTTTAACTAAAACTTTTAAAAAGGTTATTAATAATAACGATGTTAGACCATTTTTTGAATTCTTTTTACCTGAAAAGAATGTTATTAGTATAACTTCTATAATACAAAAAGATGGGGTTAACTATCAGTCTCCACCTACATATGATGAATTTATAAGTTCAACTAACAAATGGTATGAAGTCGATGCGTTGGCTGAGTCTAAAATATTTGTTGAGGACCCAACTAAACCTGCTGACCAACCAGGTATTAAAGTTGGGAAGTATATTGAGACTGAAACACGATTTGTTTCTGAATATACACCTGAAGGGTATTGTAAAATAAATTTTGGTGGTGGTACTACAACACCTGAAGAACAGTTACAAGAATTCACAAGAACGGGAGTTCCGTTAAGAATACAAGATTATCAAAATAATATTGGTTTAGGTGTTACTGTTAGGGCTAACACGACATTATTTGTACAATATAGAGTTGGTGGTGGTAAGGCGTCTAATATTGGTGTTGATACATTAACTCAATTTGGTACAACATTTTTTGATGTAAATGGACCGTCAAGTACAATTAGTCAAAATGTAATTGAAAGTTTAAGAACTAATAATGTTACCGCGGCAATCGGTGGAGGTGATTTACCAACTGCTGAGGAAGTTAGAAATATGGTATCCTTTAATTTTGCCGCACAAAAAAGAGCGGTAACGGTTAATGATTATAATTCATTAGTTAGAACTATGCCGAGTAGATATGGTGCACCTGCTAAGGCTGCGATTACTGAAGAAGATAATAAAATAAAAATTGAAATTCTTTCATACGACACCCAAGGTAAGTTAACTGAATCGGTATCTAATACATTAAAACAAAATATTGCTAATTATTTATCACATTATAGGATGATAAATGATTATATCTCCATATCAAGTGCAAACGTAGTGGATTTAGAATTTGACTTATCAGTTGTTATGGATTCGACTCAAAATCAAGGGCAAATTATCACAAATATTATTAATTCTGTAGATAGTTATTTTTCACCTCAAAGACAACAGTTAGGTAGTAATGTTAATGTTTCAGATGTTAGAAGAATCGTTCAAGATATTCCAGGTGTTATTTCATTATCTGACTTAAAGGTTTTTGGAAAAGTTGGGGGTAGGTACTCTAATTCGCAAACATCACAAAGATATTCTGATAGTCAAACAAAAGAAATAAAGTTAATTGATGATACCATTTTTGCTCAACCAAATCAGGTGTATCAAATTCGTTTTCCCGATAACGATATCAAAGTAAGGGCTAAGTCACTTAAAAATGTCGACTTCTCTTAAATCTATCCATATACTTTTGACAAAATCAAATTAAAATTAGGATGAATAACTATTTATCTTAAAAACTAATTATGCCGAAATCAATTAGAATAAGAACAGAACCTGGTGTTGATAGAAATATTAATGTTAAAATTGACCAAGATTTTGATTCGTTAGAAATTCTGTCTTTAAAATTAAGACAAGAGGATTTATACACACAGTTTTGTGCCGACTATGGGGTCGTTGTAGGTCGTGTTATCGCCAATGGGGGGTTAGGTGTACCTAACGCCCATATTTCTATTTTTATACCTTTAGATAGTGTGGATGAAGAAGACCCGATAATATCTACACTTTACCCATATAAAACACCAACCACTAAAAATGAGGATGGGTATCGTTATAATCTTTTACCTTATGAAGATGAGTACTATGGACACAATGCTACGGGGACGTTCCCTTCGGTTGATGATGTATTAACACGTAAAGAAGTTTTACAGGTTTATGAAAAGTATTATAAGTATTCTGTAAGAACCAATGCGTCAGGTGATTTTATGATTGTGGGGGTACCGTTAGGTAGTCAAAAAATTGTTATGGATTTAGACCTGTCTAATATGGGTGAGTTTTCATTAAGGCCTTCCGATTTAATTAGAATGGGTAGAGGGGTTAAATCTCAATTTAATGGTCAACTATTTAAAGATTCTGAAAATATTGACTCACTACCACAGATAGCTCACGAAATAAAAGATATAGATGTTAGTTCATTTTGGGGACAAGATGAGATGTGTGACGTTGGAATAACTAGGGTCGATTTTGATTTATCTGACCAGGGTATTGAAATCTTACCTCATTCAACTTTCATGGGTTCAATTACGTCATCAAATGATGATGAATATATCAAAGCCAATTGTAGACCTAAAAAAGATACGGGTAACCTATGTGATATGGTTGCAGGTCCTGGAGAGATTTTAGCCATAAGACAAACGATACAAGAAGATGAGAATGGTGACCCAGTACTTGAACAATACCAATTAGAGGATGGTGGTAATGTTATAGATGATAACGGTGCTTGGTTAATTGACCTACCGATGAACTTAGATTATGTAACTACTAACGAGTTCGGGGAACGAGTTATTTCAGTTGACCCAACAGTCGGTATACCAACTAAATCTAAGTATAGGTTTAAAGTTAAATGGCAAAATGAGGCGGGACTACAAACTCAAATAATGAGGGCCAATTATTTAATTCCAAATATAAAAGAACATTGGACAGGTGGCACCGCGCCTAATATGGGTTCCAATACCAATTTTATAAATAGAAATAAATCATATTCGTTTTCATTAGATTGGTCGGATTATTATGATAAAGATTCCGCAATAAAATGTGAAGACACATTTTATTTGTTTGGTTATAATAAGGTATATACAACAGCGGCACATATTGACCGTTGGAAATACGGTATTAATAGGGCGTCACATTACGGTATAAAAGAAATTTTAGACAAGTCATGTGCGAGTGAGAATAATAGGTTTCCAACAAATGATGGACAGCGAAATTTTGATTTATTGTACTTTTTATTTAATATTCTATTAACTATCGTTACACCGATTATTGTGGTTATTTTACCTATAATGCACGTTTTAGCGTTACTATATCCAATTTTTAGGGTAATAATTAATTTTGTTTTATGGATTATAAACAAGTTAGTTTATGGTATTTGTAAGGTTGTTGCATTTCTAAGTAGAAAATTAAAAAAGAGTGATTGTAAAAAAGAAACAATTACTCCATTACCTAAAGATAACCCATTCAAGAGGTTAACACTACCTATGATAACTTATCCCGATTGTGAGGCTTGTAACTGTAAAGAAGCGACGTTACCTCCCGCCGAGAGTGAGACTCTTGATGATATGAATGTGGTATTAGCAAATAACAACGAAAGTAATTTAGCGGATTTTGTTAGTATTGGAGCGTATGACGCACCAATTGAATGTAGGAATTCTACGCTACCAAATGGAGTCCAACTAGATGGTGCGGGTTCTAATACGCAGATTTGTAACTCTTGTTATAACGGTACAAGTGATGACGGTGCGCCAGAAAATTACAACATGGTTATATTCTCAGGGTATGACCCTGACGCTGAAATTTCAGGTCCAGGTACGAATGATTTACCTCAACCAAGTAATAGGTGGTATAAAAGTCCGATTTCTTTACAGGACCCAACCCCCGGTAACCCTAGAACAAGAATTCCTTATCACGTAACAGTACCTCAAGCGGTAAATTTAATGAATCAAAGGGAACGATATTTTCAAAATATTGATGATGGTGACGGTAATACAGTTTTTAATAATTTACCAAATCGTATGCAAGTTGAGTTTACAAACAACCAATTCGCATCTAATGGTGTCTCTGACCCACCGATAACCGCTACTAGAAATCGGTATGAAGATATGCCTCTTATAATGGTTACTGATGGTCAAGTCAATATGGATAATGGACAATTATTAAGTTTTGTAGACCCTGAATTGGTACCTGATGAAAACGTTAATAATACTGGTTTAACAATTAACCAATACGGGTACCAAAGTATTGAGGGTACTATGACCCACAACTCGTCTAATTATGTTCAGGTTACAAATGCAATAACATATATGAAACCTGATGGTAATACTCAGAATGCTGATATAGATTTCTACTCACCTGTTTCAGGATTGTCATATAATTTTAAAATGGGTCTTGAGTATCACCAAGTAATCGGAAGTGTTACGATAGGTGAGGCGATTGATATTATGACGGGATACAGTTCGAACCAAATTTACAAAACTAGGTCCATATTATGGAATTATTTGATAGGTAAAGTTAATCAAATATTATGTTATAGGCAAGTATCACTACTCAATTCAATGTCTATTCAATCACTATCATGGACAGAATATTTTGAACAATATAAAGATTTAAAAATATATTTCCTAACTAAGGGTGTTGACCCCTTCGCCCCAAGACAAAAGATGAAATTTAATATGTCTATGTTGTTTGGTAATACGAATTACTCGATAACTAGTACTCATGTTCAAACCGTTTTTGAGGGTGATTACTTCCCAAATATACCTATTGGTGCGACTAACCCTACGGATATTTATGCACCTGAAACTCACTACGAAAATTTAGTTGGACTCCAATTTAATAATGGTGGGATAGGTAATAGTAATGGTAAATTATTTCATAAATCTTTTTTGTTTACTCCTCCTAACATTGGTACGGCATATGAAGATTGTACTTCACAAAATTTTAAATTACCTCAAACACCAAATACAACTACTGGTTGTACAATAAGTGCGGGTCTACCGTATGTTGCGGGAGAAACTATAAAATTTTCTTTAGATGATTCAAATTTTATAATAGGTACTGTTATTTCATATAACTCAGCAAACGGAGATATTTCATTTGAGATTGTTAGTTCGACATTTATCCCTGGAACCTCAGGTGGTCTTGGTACTTGGTGTATATCATTAATAAACTCATTTACAACATTTGAGACAACGGCATTTGCCTATTACTCATCATTAGGTGAACAATGGGGTGGTAATTTATCCTCACCAGCCCCTATTGGTAATATGGGTTGCCCTGATGGTAAAGTAGTTAATTCTAATTCTAGTACCCCGACATATCCTCCTGCAAGTACTTCAGGTGTACAACCAAATAAAGTCTATTCAATAAGTAGTACTTATCTTACGAATAACGGTCAGGGACGTATTGATGGAGCATCATACCAATGGACGAATCAAAGTCCTAATTATCCAATAGATAGTAATGATAATAGTCAAAAAGGTTTTACTATTGCACCATCATATTGGTTAAATGAAGACCCATTAAATCCTGGTGGAAATACTCCGACCATTGAGATAAATGACCCTACACAATTAATATTTAGGTCTGATAGGTTACCTACTTCATCGTATAGAGATACGGGTCTTGACTCCGATTTAAGAACTTATCAGGATTTTCCATTTATGTTGAATGAAACGTTTGCTTATTGGTATATTGGTGATAATGGACAAAGTACATTAGTAGGTGCTGACGGTGCAAATACTTCTAACGATAGTTCAGGTGGTCAAGGTGATTTAGAGTCTGACCCAGACACCGCTTTTCTTCCTGACGTGTTACAAACTTTTACGTGTGATGGGTTGGTTGTCCTTAAATGTTATAAAGGAGAGGGTGATACTTTTGGTGTGGACCCAAATTGTAGTGAATTTGATAGGACACAAGGGGGTTGTTATGTTTATGTGGATAATCCTCTTATTGTGAGTCTGTTTGGGTCTAAAGGTGATTTTGCATATCTTTTTGAGTGGAGAACTAGAATTAAATTTATGTTTGCCGCGTGTAGAGGTGTAATTGCTCATTCATTCCAAAACAATTGGATTAACGGAACGTTATATATGCCGTCATTTCAAAAGAGAACTTTCTATAATACTGATAATGAGGTAAAACGTTATAAGTATTGTGGTGACCCTCAAAGTGGTGAAGGTGGGTTGCTTGAGACGACTAAGAAAAATTGTGGACCACTTTATTACAATACCGACACTAATTCATTCTTTTATAGGTCCACCCCTTTCTATAATGGTGATTTTGTACCATCAAAAAAATGTAACTATGGGTTTTTTGGTGGATTAGCTACGATAGGTGCTAACAAGGGTAATATTTTTCAACCGACAACTATAATGGATTTAGGACCTAAAACTGATTTCTTAAAAGAAATTTTATTAACTCCTGAATTTCAAGGATATATCATTGATGAAATAGAATCAACATCTTTTCAAGATGTATCAGGTGTTTTAAATTTATTTATAATATCGAGATTGATAGACTCAAATTTCTTAGAAAATTTATTAGGTGTTGGTGACGCATCAATACAAAAATTATTTTCAAGGGACGCGGAATCTAACCTACTAAACCAATTTACTGATTCTAGAATCGATGGGGACTACGCTCAAATGATTTCTATTAATACTGAGTTTGGGGTGTTACCTTATCTATCAGGAAACTATTATGATAGTATTTCAGTTAATCAAAGTTTAATGGGAATATGGTTTACAGGTAGTACTAAAAGTATTTATAATACAGTTGGTGGTAGTACAGTCGAAGATAGAAGGATATTAGGTCCGGGACAATTAACTTTTAATGAGCCATCTCCTTTTATAACAAGTGATTTTAAATACCCTGGTAGTCAAATTATACCACATTATGGGTGGAAATACGAAGGAGGAAGTGTTTGGGGTAGTGAGGAAAATACATGGCAAACAGAAGTCGCGATAACAGCTAAATACCAAGATGAAACATTTGATGGGGCTAATAATTATCCCAGACCTCAAGATGGACTTGGAACAGGATTCTTATTTAATCGAACATTAGGTATCTTTTCGGGTACTCCACCACCAGATGGCGATTATGGCGACGGGTATCGTGTGGGTTCACCATTCCAAAATTACTTTGGATTAAAAAAAGGTAAAAGTGCAATGAATTTATTCATAACTAAATATATGTTTAATGCTGACTTAAATGGGTAATCAAAAAAATAATCAAACAATAAGGATTGTTAGGGGTTCTGACAGATACGCAGGTGCTCCCGACACGGACTTATCTATCCAAGTACCTATAGAGAATACCAAAAAAAGTATTATCGAAGGTGATAGAACTGTTTTATTAAATTTAGAGGAAAGATTTGACCACGAAAGACAAATATCGACTAAGTTTAGAATCGCCGGAAAAATAGTTAATCTGTTTGATAATATCGTTTCAGGTAAAACAAATAACTATCAACCGTTTGAGAATGAATTATATTTAATTGACCCGACTAAGACTGTAGTAGATGCTTACGGGGTCTTAGCAAATTGTGTTTGGACAGGTTACCCACCGTATGATGAATTTAATTTTTTTAGAGTAAGTGCAGTCCCTGGACATATTATATATAAAAGTAAGAGCGCATCAACTTATAATTGGTCCACCTACCTAACGTATCCACATAGTAACGATTATAATCAAATAATGAAATATACTGATGAGGAAAGTGGTACGGATATATCGTTTCAAGTTTCAGAAGGTATACCCTACACAATTAAAAACCGAGTGGTGAACGGTAAGAATATGTTAAGTTTTTATTGCGGTTATAAACATAATATAAAACAGGGGGATTACATTTATTTAAATACGCCAATAAATGGTAGTAACCTTCTTGAGGTTTATAGTTTAGGTGACCAAGCATATGGAAATGACGATAAAATTCTTAATGTATATAACTATGGTTTTACTGGGGTAACAATTAGTGACGGATATATGTCAAATTTAAAACGTGTTATAAACCCTAAAAACTCAGGAGAAACAATGTCTAAGTACTATGTTAGAAAACATAAAACTTTAACGGATGTTTCAAATGTAGATTTAACTAAAATGGGGTTTGAACAAAATAATTTTCCTGTCAATAAAAAATTAGAATATTCTGCATTGACTCCTAATGAGGTTTCAAGAATATCTATTAAAGATGGTAGGGGAACATTCGGAGTATCTTTCGATAAAGATATCGATATAATTTCTTTAATGGATAATTTAGACCGACCTGTAACTGAATTATTTATTACCATTATTAATAAAGGTTATATTGGTTATTTTAATAAACCACGTGTTGACGGTATTCAACCAACTAAAGGGTTAGAAGTTGGATGGGGTTTTAATTTTTTAGAAAACAGTGTGGATGATTGGTGGTCTAAAATAAATTTTAATAATAAAGATAATATTGATGTTGATTTTTATGATAAACAAGGGGATATCCCACCAGGATTAAATATTAGATTTTATTATAATAAAGATTTACCTATCGGTACTGAATTAAAGGGTGATGTTTGTGAGTGGAATGAATTTGACCAAAAAGAAACTGTGCTTTCACCGATATCACATAAATTTTCATTTAATACTGATGTTTTCAAAACTAATACGGATATTAATTTACCTGATGGTTATACGTATAATCCACACCATTCGGTAAAATTAAGAGTGTATTCAGACTATATTGAAGTGGGTGATAAAAATGATGTAAGTGGTGTACCAGACTACTCATTCTTTTCAAACTATGAGCAACAATGGAGATGGAGAGACATATACTCTTACGGTTTTGTTGATTCAAGTGGTAACGGTGTTAATTATCCATTTTTAAACGGAGAACACTACCCATTTGCTGATGTATTATTCTTACAAACGCCACTAATGAAAAATAATAACGTTTTCAATAACATAATCTTTCAACCAATAATAGATAATTGTGAATAAATTTAGATTTACCGTTAATAATGAAGATACGTATATTAATCTTCCTATGGAAATTGACTTTGATAATTTCGGAAGGGAAGATTTAATTAAACAGTATGAAAATGATGTGCTTGAGGAAATCATTAATCCTGTGGAGGATTTTGAGACTACTAGATATTCGCATACTCAGTGGTTAACGGTTAATAATGAACCTAAAACTAGTACGACTTATGAGTTTTTCTTTTTTAATAGGACCATAGACGTTAATAATACCACACCAGCAAATACTAATATGTGGGTCTCAAGTTACAATTATGTGGACCCCTCAGTTTACCAAACATATAGTGGAATTTCATTTACTAATAAAGAAATGTATTATTACGCTAATTCATTTAAAAGGAGTTTTTTTAAGTTAGACTTTTATGATTCTACACAACCTGAAAACCAAAGATTATACTTCACATTGGTGATACCTACTCAGCAAGGTGAAAAACAAGAAGTTGACATTGGAACACCATCAGTACCAAAACCTGTTATAATAAGGACCCCCACTTTTAATTTAGATTTTATAGGTGATAAAGAAGGGTATTTTATTTATTGGTTAAAAAGTAGAGAATATATTGATGTCAATACATTTTATATGTCAGCTAAATTTTTTAACGCCAAAACAGGACAATTTGTTAGAATGATTAATCGACCACAATCTGAAATGAGTGAAACGTTTAAATTTAATAAAACTGAATACTTTTATTACAAGGTTGATTTAGATGTGAATAATTATCAGTATCAAGTGTTTCAAGGATACGGTTTAGGAAATCGTGTGGGACAACTTACAAACGGTATAAAATGGTATGAATATGTTAATCCGCAATAATGGAAGAGAAATACTACATAAAGATTTCACCCGAATCAATAAAAGGTGACGTTATTACTGAATACTTTAGTGGAAACACTTTTGGTGTATATACTGGTATGACTCAAATATTAAGTGGGGGTACGGATGGTAGTAGTTTATTAACAGGTTTAACAGTACCAATAGTTTTTAGACAAACGTATGAAAACTACGGTTTTTATACTCCATTTGATGGATTTGCGTTACAGCAAGATGTAGTATCAAATTTTATAACATCAGGTGACCCGTCTAATCAAAATACGATAAGGTTATTTAATACGTCTGACGAATTTAAAGGATTTTTAAAGTTGTCTGACTATATTGTCGATTGGGGGGACGGTTTTAGTGAACCACTAACGTCAAACGCTCCTCAGTATTTATCACATACTTATCCTAATGTAACCACTAGCTATGTTATAACATTGACTCAAAATAATCCATGGGGACAAACGATAGTTGAGAAAAAGGTTTATGTTCCAACAACAGGGGTAACAATAACTAATCCTTATGGTAACGTCACATTTATTCCCCAAGGTGGAAGTTGGTCAGGAATACCTATTAGTTACGATTATATTTTTACGGGTGATAGTTCTAATACGGTACAAAGTCAAACGTCTAATAATTTTACAACGGTACCATTTATATTGAGTGGGTTTAGTTCTTCAAGGTTATCTGAACTTAAATTATATGGAAATACTCAATTTGATGTGACCACAACAGTGGTTAAGGGGGGTCAACCTTTTGGTAAAGTGGACCAAATAACGAGTGGTTACACCTCCTATACAATTAATAATGTTCAATACTACGATTACTTAGATGGTACTACATTATATATCGCCGAATCTTCGGGTTTAACAAGTAATGAGTTAGTTGCGTCAGCAATTACTAAACAAGAAGTATTAATTAACGTAGTTGACTCGCCAGAAATACAATCTGAAATATTTATTGAAAGAGGTAAGCTTTCAGGGTTTGAATCACTACAAAGACTTGGAGAGGTGGATAACTTAGGTGACATGATATCTTATGGGTATGGTTACTTTAGAATAAACAATAATAACGAGTAAAAAAATGGCTTTAGGAACATACGGAACAGTAAGACCAGCTGACATGTCACCAGAAGATGTTGAGATAATTTTAAATTATACTCCATCAAGAGACGTTACGACAAATTTTGTTTTAACAAAACTGAACGCCCAAGATGTTTTAACACCTTATTTCCACAGTTCAACTACAGGAGGTAATGCCGATGTTGAAATATTAGGTGGTTTATATAACTTAAAACTTCCAGCTGAAGAATTTAATAAAATAGGTATATACACATTATATATAAGACCTGTAGAAATAAGAACCACTATTACAGATTGTGGTGTATTATCATCATTACCCAATGTTAAGGGTATAATCATCGACTTAAATGGGGTACCACAAGAGTACCGAAATAGATTTATCAATCAAGGACTAATTGGTTACCGTATTGAATATTTAAATAGTGACGGCACTAAGATACCTAATTTTTATAGAGTTGTTACATCAGCTTTTTATTGTGAACCAGTTGTGACTAATTTAAGTAATAGTTCTCAAAAGGCGATAAGATATAGATATGTTGATGGGGGAAGTGATTTAATATTTTGTACGGTATCACCTTCAAGTGCCCCTTCTAATAAGGCAAATGCGACACCATTTATTGGTCAACCTAATCAAAATATTGTTATGACTAACACATTCTTTAATCCAATTAGTATGGATATTGAATTGGCTGAACATGATATTGATACGTTAGCTATCGCACTTTATGGTAATCAAACAAAAAGTATGGAAGATGGAATTTATACTATGTATGATAGTAATCTTAATATATACAAACAATATAACTTATATGAGATTAGAGATGAATTTAACGATTTATTATATGAGGTTAGACAAGATAGAGATGATAACATAGATTTCAGTAAAAATTTCAATAACATAACCAACTAAAAATGGCTACAAACAACAATAAAAAAAAGTTTTTTTATCCTCCAGCACCTCCAAGTGCTGACCAATCATTTTCACCTGATTTAGTTGGGTTACAGGTGGTTGATGGTGGAGGGTTAACGCAGGGTAATTTTGAATTTTCCACAAATATTGTTGAAAAAGTTAATAGGACATTTGAAACGGGTGTTTTTAGTAATCCCATATCTTTAAACGACCTTGACGTTGGTAGTATTGAAGAGTCTAAAGCGATTGCAATAAAAAATTATAGAGTTTATCCAAACTATGATATAAGTCAAGTTACTAATTACGCTCTTTATGGGTCATTACAGAAAAGACTGTCTACATCTATAACTAAAATAATTAATTTTTTTCCGGCTTCAATACAAGTAAATAGGGTTTCGTTACCATCTTATTCTAGTGCAAATACTGCTAATAATATAACATTTGATAGTGTTGAACAAATTACAACGTTCACTATGGATGTTACCAGATTTGATAATCCGTTTGATATTGATTATTCAGTAAATGCCGCTCGTAACATATCAGTTAGACCATACCCAACAAGTCCATTAAGGGATATGACCACCAATTATAATAAATATGCTTTATATGTTAACGATATGGAAACTGAATATCCATTTGTTAATTTTATGGCGTCTCAAAACGTTTCTGCGGGTACTGTTACTGTAAGTGTAAAAGGTAACCCATTTAGTGGGTTAACCGCGTCAACAGATACACTAATATTAAGACCTACATCATTCAATACTGAATTTACATTTAAAGAAGATTTTGATGAGATTGAAGATTTTTTATTAAATAGATTTAGTAACCCACCATATACTGCGATATTTGATATGGTTGAAGAGACCGATGATGGGCAATTCGTAAAACGTAAAAAAAGGGTTACGTGGCCTAAATTAGGGGTATGGAATTTAGATATATCAACATTAAGATTTGACAATTACTTAACACAGGTTAGTGAAATTGGTGAGGTAATAGATAGGTATAAAACTGATTTAATAGTTAGATTTTTAACTACAGGTGCTTTTAAAGACTTTGATACGGGTGATAAAAAAGTTGAAAAAGTTTTACAATTATACGGTAGAAGTTTTGATGAGTCTAAAAAATTCATAGATGCGTTATCTTTTATGAATTCAGTACATTATACTCCTCAAAATGATATACCTTCAGAATTACTACAAAATTTAGCACAAACTTTAGGATGGAATACAAATATTTCACCAATAACTAACGAAGATTTTTTAACATCAATATTTGGGACTAAAAATAAATCTATATATCCTGGTTTTCAAAATGACCCGACACCTAATCAGTTAAATTTTCAATTTTATAGAAATTTGATACTGAATTCGGCTTATCTATTTAAATCAAAAGGAACAAGACATTCTATTGAGGCAATTATGAGGATGGTAGGGGCACCTAAAGATTTGATTGAGTTCAATGAAATAGTATACATCGCTGATGGTCCAATAAATGTAAAAAGATTTGAAGGTGAATACTTAAAACTGTCAGGTGGTACAAAAGTAGATGATGTACCCGCTTTAGACCCGAATGTAGTTTACAATATACAAGGTGTTACGTACACAGGTTTCACTACGTCAAAATATGTTAGTCAAACAGATGCTACAAGAGGGGATTACCCTATGAATGAGTATGGGTATCCAAAGAGACCCGTAACAAATAATGAATATTTCTTTGAAAAAGGTGCGGGTTGGTATATTGAGACACCTGACCATAGAGCTATTGAAAAACTTGATATTACTAATTCAACATTTACAGGGGCTAACCCTAGTATACAAACATCTTTAGAGACTTTTACTTATGGTCAAAAGTATTTTGATAGATTTAGAAAGTTCCCATATATGAATATTGGTTTTGGGTTAACCAGAACTATTGATAATAATAAATCATGGGATGATACTGAAACAGGTATTAGGAGAAATCGTGATGGTGCGTATAATGCGTATTATGAGGTGTTTGATGAAAAATTAGTACTTAACGCTAAAAATGTTGAATTATACTTAAACATGGCGCAAGGTATAACCTACGATATATGGAGAATGTCTAGACGTTATGGATATCCATTTCCATCATCAGGTTTAACATCGCCTTATCCGTACCCTGGAGGTAAAGATTGGACCGTTATTAATCCACTACCACAGGAAAAAACATTTTTCGAGTTCGCTCAAACGTTTTATAATACATTAATAAATGTACGAAACAGACAGACTATTAGTGATGGGGCGGCCAACAGTTACCCAACATTACAGTCCATATATTGGAAATATTTACAATCGGAATCGGCGGTAAATATACCTTCAAATCAATACACTTATCAGAAGATGATTGATTTTACTTTAGGTATTGGTGATTATTGGACAAAATTAGTTGAACAGATGATTCCGGCCTCTACAATATGGATGGGTGGTCAGAAAATGGTAAACAATGTTTTACAAAGACAAAAACATGTTTGGAGAAGACAAAGAGGTTGTGAAATTATACCTATTGACTGTATTCCATGTATATACTACGGTCAGTTATTTGATAATGATTGTATTGACGAAACATTGACGTGTGATGTTAATATAAGTTCTATACCCACTATATTAAATAATAGTATTAATAGTTGTATTAATAAATCTGGGTACACTATTAATGACTGTGTACTAAACAGTTTAGTTAGTAAATGGTATGTTGATGTAAGATTAGACTCAACAATTTTAGTGCAGGAGGAATTTTATGAGGGACTTGGTGGACAAGATTACCCGACATTTACTGATTGGATTATTGCGTTGAATGATAAGTTACAGTATTTATATCAAAGTGGTTTAAACTATACTATAGACAGTAATAATATTTTGACAGTAAGTAACACAGGATGCGACCCCGAATTCACAAATAAAACTCTAACAGTAAACGTTGGTGTAAATGTAAAAATCAATTGTAGTTAATGGCGACTTTATATTTTAAATTAGAACAAATAGCGACTGTAGGTTCACCAACTACAGGTTCTACCGTATATATGGCTTGGCCCGATGCGGCTACACCCGCAGGATTAAATAGAGCGTTTACGGAGAACCATCTACTTACTAACCCTGATACAACTTGGTCATTTAGGTCAAGATATTGGAAAGCTACAAATTTAGGTTCAGCAACAATCCCTTTTGACACTCAAATGGTTACAGGTGAATATTGGAGTAAGGTATCAGATACTTCAGTCGCGGTTTATATAGGTTCAACGTTTAATATTAATACAACATTTTTCGCTCAAAACTATATTGATGTAATAGGTCCAAGTGGGACATTTAAATCTCCTAGATACAGTACTAATTTTTATAGTGCAAATACGTTTAATGATTTATCAAAAGTAATAGGTGGTGCGGATACTAATAGGTATGATTTTATTTTTCTAACAAGTGTAAATGATTATAGTCACATTACTAATAATGGGGTTTTAAACTATGATTTTAATAATGCCAGTTCTATTACATCAGACTTAGTAAGTGGTTTAGGGTCATATTATACACAAATACCCTATTTCGCAACAAACGCCAGAAACTACTTTAACGGTTTATATGATGGGTGGGTTACAATGTCCGATGATTGTTACGGTAATTTAATAACAGATTCGAGTGGTGTGCAATATTCTGGTGATATGAGGGATAGGGTAGAATCATATTCTTCAATATGGGGGGGTCCGTGTTTAAAGCCTAATAATGTTCAACAACCCTATTCAGGTACTTTAGGTGTTGGTTATTACGACATAGTATCAAATTGGTATTCTGATTGTTCCGATTGTGTTTCTAATAATCCATTTAATAATATATATAAATTTCAACCATCTGGTAATGATTGTAACGGGGTAAATCAGGGTCAAAGTACTTTTAGTGCTTCAACGTTAACGTGGGGTAACCCGCTTGGAACTGGATTTATAACGCCGCAATTCGTTGAAAGTAAGACGTTCTGTTTTGGTGGTGAAACGGATAAAGTTGACCAAGTACTAATAAGTACTAATATAACATCAGGACATGAAATAACAAACGTTTATGAAAATTGTACTGATTGTCAAAATAATGTTTCTGAGTTAGATGAATATTATTATTTTTCTGCGTGTTCAGGTAATAAAATATTTAGATTTAATGTTATAGATTTTGATAATGATTTATATACGAGCCCACCTTTTAATGGCTATTTATTTGAAAATGTAGGTGGAGTTAATGGGTGTTATAATAGAATTAATGAACCACTTTTAGAACCTTATGTTACTATAATATATTGGGATAATAGTGTTGCTTCAGTGGGGCCAATAAAGTGTACTGACATTATATGTCAAGAATCTACACCCACACCTACCCCTACAAATACTCTCACGCCAACACCAACACCTTCACCTGAAGTTAGATTGTCTCCTACACCTACTCCCACAAATACTCTAACTCCCACGCCAACTTCAAGTCCCTTTGTTCCTCCTAGTTATACCCCTACGCCTACACCCACACCAACACCAACTTCAAGTCCCTTTGTCCCTCCTAGTTATACCCCTACGCCTACACCCACACCAACACCAACTTCAAATGTGGGGGAGGGTTGTTTTTCAGGTATTACAGATGGTTTTTATACGTATACGGATTGTTGTGGAAGATTACAACAAGGTAATGAAGTAGGGTTAGAGGTATGTGTTGATATTAATGTTTCGATGCAAGGTGTACAAATTAGTGGTGACGTATGTGTTGTTAGTTGTGATGAAGGTCCGATAACTTATAGTTTTGAAGTTACAGGTACTTGTACTAATCCTAAAGGTGGTATTATATTAATAAGTCCTTCAGGTGGTACAAAACCATATACTATTCAAAATACGTCAACCACTGCGGCGGGTGGATTACTATTAGGTCAACAAACAGGTAACGGACCATTTAGTTGGGGTGGTGTTGATGAAGGTAGTTATGTCTTTTTACTTCAAGATAGTTCAGGTGGGGTTAATCAAGATGTGGTTATTAATGTTAATGTTGAAGGTTGTTTTAATGCCACTATAACTTCTTCAGGTACGACATGTGGAAATATCAACGGAGTTGTAACAGTTACAAATGATTCATTATCTAGTCCATTTCAATATGATTTATACGATACGGTTTCGGGAACTATTTTTCAATCTTTTAATAGTTTTTCAAATACACAGACATTTACAAATATTGGTCCCGCAACCTACTACTGTATTGTTACAGATTTTGGAGGTGCAATCGCACAAACAACAAATACGACAGTTGTAAGTACGGACCCAATTAGTTATAATATTTTAGTTGTTCCTGATTCTCCGTGTGGTCCTGGTGTGGGTACTGCGACTGTTACTAATTTATTAGGTGGTACTCCACCATACACATACTTGTGGTCCAACGGACAAACAACACAAACAGCAACTGGATTATCCGTGGGTTCGTGGGGTGTTGAAGTTACAGATTCTGAAGGGTGTAGATTAAGTCAAAGTATTAACGTAGGGTTAGCTGACCCATTAGGTATAGTCTCAACCGTACCAACACAAGCGGGTTGTTTTGATTGTGATGGTCAAGTTGTGGTAACAATATCGGGAGGTACTTCACCATATACATACCAAAATAGTGCAGGTGAAGTAATAACTTCTAATAATTTATCAGAATCATTTACAGGATTATGTGGAGGTTTTAATAGTACTATTATTACAGATGCGGGTGGTTGTTCAGTTACGGCAATTCAGTCTATACCTTCAACTGCAGGTTTCACCATTGTTAATATAGGGGTTACTAATTCCGATTGTAACGATGATGGTTCAATATCGATAAGTATATCAGCACCTGCGGGAATTTTCACTTATGAGGTTACGAATGGTTTAATTACTGATAGTACAACAACTAGTTCACAAAGTCATACTTTTAATAACTTACCTTCAGGTACATATACGGTTACAATTGTATCTCAAAATGGTAACTGTACATATAGTACTGATAAAACTATAAGTAATAATGTTAAATTTAACGTTAATAGTACTATCACTGATGGTACTTGTGGTGATAACAATGGGATAATAGATATTAATCTAACTGCGGGTTCTGTTCCATTACAGGGTCCATTTGATTATATCTTAACTGATGTTAATACGGGTTCAGTTGTTTATTCCGTTATTGATGACCCATCAAATACTCAGTCAATTACTTCGTTGGCACCATCAACGTACCTTTTAAATGTTATTGATGTAAGAAACTGTACAGTTTCTCAAACTATAACAATCGCCCCATCTACAGGAGTAAACTTTATAATACTTCCTACTGAATGTGTTACAGGTGATGATGGTATGGCAGATATTAGTATTAGCGATGGAGTTGCTCCATTTAATATTTTATGGAGTAATGGTGAGACTACGATGTCAATTACAGGTTTAAGTGGTGGTACATATACCGCAACTATTACTGATGATAACGGATGTAGTGCTACGGAGTCGGTAACTATTAACTGTAACAATCAAATTGTTGAATGTTATGAAGTAAATGAAATATGTGAAAACGATTTTATTACTACTTCAGCGGGTATTAGAGATTTTGGTTCTATGTTAAATGAGGGTTACCTTGATTTAACTGTTGGACATCAGAACTGTACGTTAGTAAATGCCGTTTTTTATGCTATAGTTGATTTTTCAGGTGGTACACTGACACCTCCTTATCACGTAGAAAACCCATTTTATACAGGAACTACTTTAGGTGACTATCCTAGTGCTCAAGATTGGATGAACGCAATTGATGAGATACTTAAAACGATACCGCAAATTGAAAGTTTCACATTAGATATTGACCAAAATTTAATAACAATTATTTCGGACTGTAAAGAATTAAAGAATGTGTACTTTAGATTAAGTACTAAAATAGTGTACGATATATGTTGTAATGATATTACACCGACTCCAACTCCAACACAAACAAGTACTCCGACTCCAACACCAACAACCACTCTAATTCCAACACCGACTCCAACACCTACACCGACAACACTACCTTTAGTTACTTGTATTGAGTCTCTAACATTTATAGTTGAATATAATCAGAGCTCTGCAAACGGTTCGCCTTGTCATGGGGGTCACACATGTAATAGAGCGAGGTTTGATATTATAGCGAATGGTATAAATATTGGTCAGGTATCTATGAATAATAACGGTGGATTTACTGACCTTCTAAATTACCCACCTGATTCTACTTTAGTAGGGGGTTCTGGTTATCCTGGTCAAAGTAATAGGGATAGATATAGTCAATTATCAATTGATTCGACACAGGCTCAGGCTATAGCGGCGGCTTCTTCTAGTGGTCTTATTGACTTCTCGTTTAATTGTGCATGTATATTTTCAGGACCTAATCAAAACTGTACTGGGGGTTCATCTTGTCACTCTGATGTTAGTTGGGTTAGAGTGGTAAAAGATTTAGGATTTGGTACTGAAGAAGTAATGTATAATGATTGTCCTTCTGGTAATTTCATTACAGGTTTTGACCCATGTGATACGACACCTCCAGGATATGCCTCATTAGGTCTATTCTTCGGACTTCACGGAGGAGGTTCCTCACAACCATGTAATGCCTTTATTGGTGGGGACACTCCAACTACTGAATATTTTACAGATGTACTAACATCTACGTTCTTAGATTGTCCTACAGGTAATTCGGTTTACGCCTTTAGTGGTGGTAACTACGTACTGTTAGGTAACGGAGCATTTGTTTCAGATACGGGATGTGTTTTTAATGTTAGTAACGGTGTTGTAACAAGTTTCTTAACATGTTTAGGTGGTAATTGTAGTGGAATCGGAGGAGGTTGCTAATAATTTCTACAAATAATAATATATTCAAGTGATAAAACTAAAAAAAAATAAAGTAAATAGAAATCTGTATTTTACATTCTCGCAGTATTTATATAACAAATGTATTAATTAATGGGTCAAGTAATAATAAGATTAACTTTAAGTTCAAATGCGGTTGGACCGTTTGATATTCACACGGGTTCTACTCAGACTGTGCCTATTAGAACGGGTATTACTAGAGACCAAATAGTTGCGGGTGTTGTTTTAGATTTACCAGGTTCAGTTGCAGGTATTGAATACACTATTTTTGTCGTTAATAAGCAACCAGGTTGTAACGATGAGACGGTGTCCAAAAAAATAATTGTTTATGATGACGATGTAACTCCAACTCCAACTCCTACGCCAACAGTAACAATAGGATTTACTCCAACTCCGACTAACACACCAACTAATACTCCAACTAGTACTGTAACTCCTACTCCGACACCAACATCAGGTCTCACACCAACTATTACCCCAACTAGTACTCCTACGAATACACCAACTAATACTCCTACTGGTACTGTGACCCCTACGCCAACACCAACATCAGGTCTTACTCCAACTATTACGCCAACGGCGACGCCAACTAATACTCCTACTGGTACTGTAACACCTACACCGACACCAACATCGGGTCTTACCCCAACTATTACGCCAACGGCGACGCCAACTAATACTCCAACTAGTACTGTAACCCCTACACCAACACCAACATCAGGTCTTACTCCAACCGTAACTCCAACTAATACTCCAACTAGTACTGTAACCCCTACTCCGACAGCAACATCAACGTTAGATTGTGATTTTGTGGTTGATGGTTCATTTACAAATATTCCAACACCAACACCAACTAATACACCAACACAAACTCCAACTCCGACAGCGTCAGGTTTAGATTGTGATTTTGTGGTTGATGGTTCATTTACAAACGTTCCGACACCAACTCCGACTAATACGCCGACTAATACGCCGACTAATACTCCAACACAAACTCCAACACAAACTCCAACCAATACTCCTACTAACACCCCTACTAATACGCCGACTAATACTCCAACACAAACTCCAACCAATACTCCTACTAACACTCCAACCAATACTCCAACAAATACACCAACTAATACCCCAACTAATACTGTAACACCATCTCCTACTTCAACTCCTGATGCAACTATAACTCCTACCCCTACTAACACCCCTACTAACACCCCAACTAATACCCCAACTAATACTCCAACTAATACTCCTACTAACACCCCAACCAATACTCCTACTAATACTCCAACATTAACTCCTACAAATACACCGACTAATACTCCGACTAATACTCCAACATTAACTCCTACTAATACTGTAACACCATCTCCTACTTCAACTCCTGACGCAACTATAACACCTACTCCAACGAATACACCAACGAATACGCCAACGAATACGCCAACTAACACACCTACGAATACTCCAACAATAACTCCAACAATAACTCCAACACTAACTCCAACACTAACTCCAACTAACACACCTACGAACACTCCGACAAATACGTCTACACCTACTAACACTCCAACTAATACTCCAACAAATACACCGACAAATACTCCAACTAATACTCCAACTAATACTCCGACTAACACACCAACAAATACTCCTACTAACACACCGACAAATACTCCTACGAATACGCCAACTAATACTCCTACCCCAACTAATACGCCAACTAATACTCCAACTAATACTCCAACTAATACTCCGACTAATACGCCAACCAATACTCCGACTAACACACCAACAAATACTCCTACTAATACCCCAACATTAACTCCTACAAATACACCGACTAATACTCCAACCAATACTCCAACTAACACTCCAACTAATACTCCAACAATAACTCCAACAATAACTCCAACACTAACTAGTACCCCTACTAACACACCAACTAATACTCCAACAAACACACCAACTAATACTCCTACTAACACCCCAACTAACACTCCTACTAATACTCCTACACCAACCAATACTCCAACAAATACTCCTACGAACACGCCTACTAACACACCAACTAACACGCCAACTAACACACCGACAAATACTCCAACTAACACACCAACTATAACTCCTACCCTAACACCGACAAATACTCCAACAAATACTCCAACTAACACACCTACGAATACGCCGACTAATACACCTACGAATACTCCAACTAACACCCCTACTAACACCCCGACACCGACAAATACTCCTACGAATACACCGACTAACACTCCTACACCTACTAACACTCCAACAAATACTCCAACAAACACGCCAACTAATACCCCAACTAATACACCAACTAATACACCTACACCAACAGTAACTAATACTCCGACTATGACTCCGACTAATACTATTACTCCAACTCCGACTCCATCATTGAGACCAGAAGAAGACAAACAAGCGTTAATATTTATGGAATCAGCTGATGACTCAGTATTTGGTTCAAATCCAAATACGGATATTTTACGATATATGTTTAATACAGGTGCATCATCTTGGTATGGTTTCCAAGGAGGTTCGGGAGTAAATGGGACTAATGTAGCAGATTTAAAGATTTATATGGATTGGCCAGGATTTGTTAATGGAACAGCGAATGTACCGCCTGTTATAAAAGTTCCAGTACCTCAAGTTACGGGAGGTAGTGATAGTCAAGGAAATCCAATAGATGCGTTTGTATTTGAAACTGCTGAAATAATTGCAAATACGACTACAGGTAATGTATGGTATTCGATATGGGTACCACATTCATTATTAGACTCATCATCTTTAGTTTACGGTGATGTACAATTTAATTTCGCGGGAGCACCAAATAGTTTAAGTCCATTAACTACCGATAGTACTCTTAGACGTTTTGATATTACATATACGGGCTCAAATTGGCCGAATGGAACATATCGAGTATTCTCTAGTAATGGAGGATGGAACCAAGGGGCTTCGGGTGTTGTAGATACCACAGCTAATTATATTAGAGGGGGTAGTTTAATTTAGTAAATAATAAAAGAAAAGTAGTTAACTCTACATATTTATAAAATAAAGAAATAGATGTCATTCATATATAAAAATCCACTATCAACTGATATAGTAAATGGTACATTATCAGTAATTAGAACCGATACTAAGGGTACAACTTTTAGTGCTGGTTTAGTTGGTGGATATACTGAAGTATGGGCTCTTAGTGACCTTATTTTTACTATTATTGGTACAGGTAATATACGGGAAGAAGCTAATAGAATCCCTATCGAATACTATCAAAGACTAGCTCCTTTTCAATCTAACATAATAACACTTAATAACGATTTAATATCATCTGGTAGACGAAGGTTAGGTCAGTTAGTTTATGTTCATGAAACGGACACAGTTTATCAATATGTTATAAATAACTATGAAACTCTATACGATGATGCCTTTGCTGGTGGTGCGGTAGAAACTGGTGACACGACTACCACAATTAGTTCGGGTACACAGTTCGCACCAAACGTTGGTGGTACTAATTTCATAAATGCTTGGTTAGATTCATCAATAGAAGGTGTAAGTGGAGTAACACGAGCAAACGCCAGATGGAAAATATTTTACGGTACCGATATTACTGTAACAGGTGGTACCTATAGTAATGGTACTGCGGTCTTTACTAATAGTACGGGTGGAACATTCAATGTTACAGGTTTTACTACGGGTGGTACAGGGTCATATACAGGGTGGACGGCATCTGGTGATAACGTACCTACTACACCAATTGAGGTTGTTGATGGATTCACTTTAAATTTCACGGGTTACCAAGAACCAGGAGGTGCGGGTATAGCTACCGACGCGGCGATTAACCCTGATGAAATGACCATTGCTTTAATAAATAATGGTGGTGGAGCAAACGATAAAACATTTTATAGGGGTGATGGACAATGGCAACAACCAACTGACACTGAATTAACGGGTGGTACTTATAATAATAGTTCGGGTACAGTTGAGTTAAAAAATAGTGATGGTTCTGTAGTTACACTAACAGGTTTTACAACAGGGACTACTGAGGATACATATGTGACAGGTATGTCATATAATCAAATAACTAAGACATTAACGTTAGGTTTAAATGATGGTGTTGATTTTAATGCTGGAACATTTGCGGCTGAAGTAACAGGGGGTACTTATTCAGGTGGTTCTATTACATTAAATAATAATGATGGAACAACTTCACAAATTACAGGTTTAGAAATATTAACACATATTGGATTAGTAAATGATTCTAATGTTTCGGTTAGTGGGACAACTATTGATTCTGTGGATACTACAACATATAGAGCAGTGTTCTTTGATTATGTAATTGATGATGGTACTAACTATAGGGCTGGAACAATACAAGCGGTATGGTCGAGTACTGATATAGATTTCAATGATTTCTCAACGGTTGATATAGGAACAACTAATAATTTTTCATGGGGGATGGAATTGAATGGTAACGATGCGTTACTAAAAGCCAATATTTTAGGGGGGACCTGGAATATCAGGATAATTAAACACATTATATAAAAAAATAAAAAAATGGCACACGAATTAGTAGCAAGAAACGGTTTAAGAGTCTCAGGAAGTACATTCCTTGGAGACGTACAATTAGACCAATCATTATCGTCTACTATTCTAGCTTTAGACCCGTCAAATAATGAAGTAAATTTTTTATCACTAGCCTCGTTTAGTGGTGATACTTTCATAACAGGTGGTACGCTAAGCGGAATAGGGGATTCAACCCTTGTATTAACAAATAATCAAGGAGGTACAGTATCAATAGCTGACGTGAATATTCACGTAACAGGTGGTACATTAAACGGAGGGACAGGAGCACTGACCTTCACAAATAATCAAGGAGCGGACTTTAACATAGAAGTAGCTGCGGTAACAGGTTTAACCTATAATAACGATTGGGATGTCGCATTAGCGGGATACGGTACTTTAGGTGCTAGTCCAATTGAATTACCATTCATTACAGGAGCAACTTTAAATGGAGGGTCACTTACTTTAGAAATAAACCAAGGATTAGAATCTGACATTGTAGTTTCAGGATTTGGAACACTAACAGGTGATACGTTTGTTACAGGTGGAACAATTAATTCACCGGCACTTGGCACAATGAGACTTAGATTAAATGACAACAGTAATGTTGACGTTACAGGTTTAGAATTTACTACTACAGGTGACCAAGGTACGTCAACTTTCTATAATGGAAGTAGAATTAATTTTAGAGGTGGACCGGGTTTAACTGTTGTAGATGATGGAGGTTTAACAATTACTACTTTATTAGACCAACCGTATGTTTCAGGTGGTTCAATAACTAACAATATAATAACATTAAATACATCGTCTACTGGTATAACTATAGGTACGATAGATGCTTTAACTGCGGTTACTTACAGTAGTGCGTGGGACGTAGCATTTGCAGGAACAGGTACACTTGGTACAACTCCTGTGGCTTTACCGTTCATTACAGGGGCAACTTTAAATGGAGGGTCACTTACTTTAGAAATAAACGATGGTTTAGAGTCCGATATTGTAGTTTCAGGTTTTGGTACATTAACAGGTGATACATTTGTGACGGGTGCTACTGTTGATTACCCTGAGGCGACTTTAACAAGAAATGATGGTAACACAGTTCTAATTGACTCAGAACAAACAATAAGAGTCACATCGTCAGGTGGTGGTACACAGGTTTTATTTAGTGTTGACCCATTGGTATATGGTGCGGTTC
>Ga0315320_10000014_pt1 | contig 156692 bp, 134 predicted proteins | sample M140m21515metaG_FD_203458 | JGI IMG/M metagenome (GOLD analysis project Ga0315320, IMG submission 203458) | Ammonia-oxidizing marine archaeal communities from Monterey Bay, California, United States - M1 40m 21515 | ecosystem: Environmental > Aquatic > Marine > Coastal | place: USA... | reverse complement strand
ACAAATATCATCAATTGATGCAAACGCGTCGTGAATTCTTGGGCAAAACCACCCGTGGAATCGGAACCATGGCCTTGGCCTCAATCATAAAATCGGGTGAAGCCAATGCTGCGGCCTATGTCGACGATAAATGGACGGGCATTTCTAACCCCACACATTTTGCACCCAAAGCCAAGCGCATTATTTATTTATACATGGCCGGTGGACCATCCCATCTGGAAACCTTTGATTATAAACCCGAGCTGGAACGGTTAGACGGCACAGTTATGCCCGAATCAATGACCAAAGGGCAATCCATCGCACAGTTGCAAGGGCAAGAGCTCAAGTGTATGCGCCCATTACTTAAATTTGGTAAGTACGGTCAATCGGGGCAAGACATTACATCTGTTTTCCCACATATGCAAACAATTGCTGACGAAATGTGCATCATTAAATCCATGTACACCGATCAAATCAACCACGACCCTGCCCACACCTTTATGAATTCAGGGACTGCAATCTCTGGACGTCCGAGCATGGGTTCTTGGTTATTGTATGGACTTGGAAATGAAAGCGAGAACTTACCTGGATTCGTGGTACTCACTTCGAAGGGTGGGCGCAATCCCCAACCCTTAGCCACACGCCAATGGCACAGTGGATTCTTGCCCAGTAAATTCCAAGGCGTTCAATTTCAGTCCATCGGCGAGCCTGTGCATTATGTAAATAATCCCCCAGGAGTTACAAGCGATCGCCAACGAGATATCGTCAATTCTGTGCAAGCCTTAAATACGATTCGGGACGAAGTGGTTGATGATGAAGAGATTGCTTCACGCATCAGTCAATACGAAATGGCATTCCATATGCAAACCAGCGTACCCGATTTGGTGGACATTAAAAATGAACCGCAACACATTTTGGATATGTACGGTACAGACGGAGCCGATGGCTCGTTTGGGTTCAACTGCCTCCTTGCACGTCGCTTAGCCGAGCGTGGCACTCGCTTTATTCAACTGTATCACCGGGGTTGGGATCATCATAATGACATCGTAAAATACATGAATATCTGCGCAGGCCATGTTGATCAAGGAACGGCTGCACTGGTAACAGACCTTAAGCAACGCGGCATGTTGGATGACACCTTAATCATTTGGGGAGGCGAATTTGGTCGTACACCGATGGTTCAAGGCAACAAAGGCGGCCCCGGTCGTGATCACCACAACAAAGGCTTCTCCTTATGGATGGCAGGAGGCGGTATCAAAGGCGGCATGTCCTACGGTAATACCGATGACTTTGGGTACAATGCGGTAGAAAACCGTGTGAGTGTTCATGATTTTCACGCCACACTCTTACATCAAATGGGTATCGACCACAAAAAACTTACCCACCGATTCCAAGGACGTGATTTCCGTTTGACCGACATCTCTGGAAATGTTGTACGAGATATCTTAGCTTAATCACCCAAACCCATTTGCAAGAACTTGGCACTTTCTCGCATAAGTCGGGTATACTGAATTAAATTATCGCCAATACAACAATGACTAGGGCAAGAAGGATCTCATCATGACAAAATGGCGCACTCTCATCTTGGGAGGACTACTCGTGTGTACAGGTGCATTTGCACAAGAAAAGCAAATCACCTTTTCTCCATTTAGCCACGACTTAGACAATAACGATAACTTTTCCCCTGATGGTAAGTGGCTTTGCTATGATACTCGTGAAACAGTTGGTGGCGGCATAGAGAATAGTCAATCCGTCAACATGGTCAATATCGAAACGGGCAAAGAGATCATTCTATGGAAAGCCCCAGAATCCATCATTGGTCCAAAAGGCAGTGAACCTGGCCCAGCCCCTGGAATAGGAGCTGTTTCATTTAATCATGCCAAAGCTGAAGTCGTCTTTATCCACGGCCCTATGCTCGAAGACGTTCCTGCACGCGGCCCGTATGATTTTCCCAACCGCACAGGTGGACGCGTCGACATCACAAAACACGGCGTACGCCATTGGGTTGATATGCGCGACATTGCTACCGATCGCGACACTACACGCGGCGCCCATCGTGGAGGTACACACCGCCATGAGTACTCCTACAATGGTAACCGAATTGGGTTTACCTATAACGACTTTTTACAAAAAGAATATGACCGAACTGTAGGCTATATGGAGCCGCATCCTGATACACCCGAAGGCTACAGTCATTACTTCGCCATCATGGTACCTGTTGTCCCTATTGGTACATCCAAGCCGGGTGAATTAGAAAAGGCTTGGGGCGATTCATGGGTTGGACGTGATGGACGCATGCGCGCCTTTATCGGCCGCGTGCGCAATGCAGACGGGGAAACCTACGAGCAATCTCTTTTTGTGGCAGATGTGCCTGTTGGCGTAGATATCACAACAGCCGATGCAGGCTCTGCCACTCGATTCCCCACTCCCCCAAAAGGCATCACCGTTCGCCGACTCACCACAACATGGGCCGGTCCGATTGCCCGCGGATCTTTAGACGGAAAATACATTGCCTTCTACGGTAAAGACGCCAACGAAAAAATGCAGGTATTTATCATTCCATCCGATGGTTCTTCAGAAGCTGTCCAAGCCACAAGTTTTCCTGAAGGCGCCGACTTGGGTGTGCGCTGGCATCCTTCCGGCAATTCAGTCGTGTGCCTGAGCAACAACCGGGTTGCAGCGGTATGTGTAAAGAAAGGGTCACCGCTCTTTGGTAAACATGTATTCCTAACGGATCAGGATGGACCTGCACGTATCAAGCCAGTATTATCTTGGGATGGTAAAAACTTGGCATACAACAAGCAAGTACCCACAACCATAGCCGATGGCAGTATTGTAAAAAATTACGCCGGCGCAGATTACATGCAGATATTTATATTGCCGATCCCGGATGAAAATGGTGATGGTATTGCGGATGGAATTGGTCAATAATCACCAACCAGTTTATTTGGTAGGGTTTTCGTACCAGATGACGCCGAGGTTTTCGCGCTCTTCACAGGTAACAACATCAAGGTCGCCATCTTTATCAAGATCGATTAACTCAATACGGTCAAATTTGGTACCTTCAAGCCCAGCAATATCGCGAAAAGCCCAACCGGATGGAATTCCTTCAACTGCCGAAGGTATTTCGGTAAAATAAAAAACGCCGTTTTTGCCTTCTGAATGTTCACACGATACTACAATTTCATCAAGTCCATCATTGTCTAGATCGCCCAGCGCAACAGCCTTCCCCAATCCACTTCTCTCCGGCATAGGGATGCGAACAACAGACTTTTTGGAAAAGTCTGTACGAATTTTAACGACTTCACCGTCACTCACTGCCCACGCTATAGTCCAATCGTTATCGCCACGACGAATATAATCCATAAACATAACTTCTTGTTTATTACCACCAACATACTTTATAGCCCAAGGGTTTTTTTCTTTATCCTTATCTTTATTCAAGAGCTTGCGTAACATTTTACCCTTCACCTTGGTTTCAAGGCGATACACCCCACGGTACGTTCCACGACGATCGGATATAAGCAAACTAGTATCGTCTTCACTCTCACCCGTTACTACATGAAGAGACATCAACCAACCCAAAGGCATTATTGGATGCCAATCCCATGCTTTTAAATTACGGCGTTTTTCAGGGGCTTCAAACCACCCAAGTACGGCATCATTATTTTTTCCACCACTAATCAAATCCATTCGACCGTCTTGATTTACATCCATGGCTACACTAAACATAAACTGCATGCGATCATTGGAGGCGGGCAAGACTTCTGTTTCCCATTTTTCAGGGTTCATCAGATCCTCAGCCTTTTTGGGTGCCCAATGCACAAAAATGCTTCGCTGCTTGCCTTCGCAAGAACTCACTACATCCAAGCGCCCATCCCCATCCACATCCATCGCCATAGCATCTTCAGGTTGCCCCACTGCACCAATAATGATCGATGGCCAAACCTCTTTGACCTTGTCGGCACCAGGGTTAAAAGCTATGCGAATGGTTCCACCTTCTTCCCACGGTGTCACAATATCCATTAAGCTATCGCCATTAAAATCACCTAAGCGAGCGCCATCCGCCCCTTTTGATGAAGCATCAATGCTATGCCGCGCCCACAACTGGGCATGTGCATCCATCGCACAGACCGTGATAAGCGTTATTGTTAGTAAAAGTCGCATAAGGTATCCACCAAATAATCTTTGATACGTATAACAGTATGACACAGAACTCCCGAATGTACAAAAATTGACCGAAGCCAAGATGTCCTTTAAGATGATGGTTTCTGATTCAAAGAATATCATACGAGGAGAGGCTCAGTGAACCTTTTTAAACGGTATTTTTTTCATGGCTCAAGTGCATTAATTTTGGGCATGATAAGCCCCTTAGCCACGGCTTCGGAGGACATCGAATTTACTACCCATGAGGGCTTTGAACTTGAAACCGTCCTTCGCGAACCTCAAGTTCAACAACCACTATCCATCAATTTTGATGAGCGTGGGCGTATGTGGGTCACGCAATATCGCCAGTTCCCCTTCCCTAAAGGCCTCAAAGTAAAGGGACATGACAAATATTGGCGTATTCAATACGAAAATTTTCCACCACCCCCGCCACCCAATCATGTCAAAGGTATTGACAGAATTAGTATTTTTGAAGATAAAAAGGGCGACGGGAATTTCACATTTGTCAAAACTTTTCTCGATGGATTGAATGTATGCACTTCCGCATTACCCGGACGAGGAGGGGTGTGGGTGCTGAATCCGCCTTACCTTATGTTTTATCCCGATGCGAATCGTGATGACATACCCGATGGCGACCCAGAAGTGCATTTAGCGGGTTTTGGATTAGAAGATATGCACGCAGTAGCCAATAGCTTACGATGGGGGCCCGATGGCTGGCTTTATGGCTATCAAGGCAGCACCACAACTGCTGATATCTCCCGCCCAGGCATTGATGAAGACAGCTTACCATTTTTGGGCCAAAATCTTTGGCGCTATCATCCCGAGACCAGAGAGTTTGAACTCTTCGTTGAAGGGGGACATAATAATTTTGGGATTGCACTGGATGCCAAAGGGCGTTTTTTTACAGGCGGAAATGGGGGACTCATTGGCTTTCACAATATACAAGGGGGATACTTTTGGAAAAACTGGGGTAAGCACGGCGCCTTGACCAACCCCTATGCATTTGGTTTTTTCCCAGGCATGCAAGATCACAGTTCCCGAGCAAAATTATCCCAAGGCATGGTGTCCTATGATGCCCCAAATTTTCCTGAGCAATTTAAGCATTCCTTGATCATCGCGCGTGCATTAAAGCGTTGTATCAGCATCGCCGAATTAAAACCTTTGGGCTCCACTTTCTCGGCACATGAAACAGTGGAAAATTTCATTGCTGCAGAAGACGAGAATTTCCGCCCCGTGGACATGACTATGGGACCTGATGGCGCATTGTACATCGCCGATTGGCATGACACGAACATTACTTGGAGTGTGTCGGCTGAGAGCGAACGCATTCAACGAGAAACAGGCCGAATTTATCGCGCCACTTATGGAGACAACACACCCTACAAACCTTTTGACTTTGGAAAGGCTTCAAATAATGAACTGTTAGCAGGATTACAACACGCCAATAAATGGTATCGCGAAACCGCACTGCGCATCATGTATGATCGAAAGGATTCGAGCCTCATACCTGAACTGAGCAAGATGCTTTTTGCCGAACAACCCACACATGCACTTGAGGCTTTATGGGGCATTCATGCTTCAGGAGGATTCACATTAAAACTGGCTCAAAAAACACTCGCGCATTCCGACCTCTATATTCGCTTTTGGACTCTTCGATTACTGGGCAATACCGGCAATATCAACGCACTACTTCGTAATCAACTCGAAGCATTGGGCGCCAATGAAGCACATCTCGAAGTACGTAGCCAACTAGCCAGTACTGCCAAGCGCCTTGCGCCTGCCGACGGTCTCCCAATCGCCCTTGCGATGCTTAAATCTGGCAAAGATGTTGACGACCCACATATCCCTATGCTGCTATGGTGGGTGATTGAAAATCACATTCGTCAAGATCGTGCGGCAGTTGTAAGCTGGGTAAACACCATGTCCACAACAGAAAGTGCCATCTTTGATACCGTCATCGTTCCACGTTTAGGTCAACGTTTTACCCTTGATCATACTAGTGAAGATTTCGCAACATGCGCAGAATTGCTTAACATCCTCACCAACAAAACACATCAACACGCTCTACTTGAAGGAATTGCAAAAGGCTTGAGGCGAGGAACACACACCAACGTACCTCAAACCTTGCGAAACACCCTTGCTGACTTACTAAAAAAAGACCCCTCTAATACACAACTCATGATCATAGCAGCGCGATTGGGCGATACCAATGCATTCAAGCAAGCGACCCTATTCATCAGCGATAGTAAAGTACACGATAGTCAGCGTGCCGAATTAATGCAGCTTTTAGGGGAAGAAAATTACGCCGATGCAATCGCGCCATTACTAACATTATTTAAAGACGGCACAGCGGGCATCAAACAAGCGGCATTGTCAGCATTGAACCATTACAACAGCACTGAAGTTGGTGATACACTCCTCGAATCACTACCCAATGCTGGAAAACTCAAACCCCGCATTGCAGGAGTACTCGTATCACGTCAAGCATGGGCAGAAAAGCTATTGGCCGCTGTAGATGCAGGGACCGTACCGGCCTCCGATGTAGATCGCGATCTATTGACCAACTTATCGGCTCTAAAAAACAAAGACATTGTTGCCTTAGTCACCAAACACTGGGGCCGTATTCGCATGAGTCATGCAGAAACACTTGCACGCGTGAATGCCATTGGCGCTATCGTTAAAAATGGGCCCGGAGATGCAAAGAAAGGTGTGGCGGTTTACGGCGAGACTTGCGGCAAGTGCCATGTACTTTACGGCATTGGACGAACAGTAGGTCCTGAACTAACGGGGATCGATCGCCGCAACATCTGGAAACTGGTTGAGGAAGTGATCGATCCAAATAAATCTATCCTACCTGAATATGCAGGCACCATTTACACCATTCAATCCGATCCGAATCAACCTGAACGCTTTATCACCGGATTTATGGTCAATGAAAGTGGCAATGAAATGACCATCGTAGATACCGCTGGGAATGAAGTGACTGTACTCAAAGATCATGTTACGGAAACCTTCCCTATGGACATTTCGATAATGCCCGAAGGAATCTTGCAAGGCATGGATGATCAAACACTACGTGATTTATTTCAATTCTTACAATCGAATGAAGCCCCTTAAATACATCGAAAGATACTCATGTTCTCCCTTACTCAAAAAATGACCTGTATCCTATGCGTTGCAACGTCCATCACGCAGGTAGATTGTCAAAGTACTCCCCCACTATGAGAGCCTGATACACCTGTTCCGTCAATCACCGAACTAATTCCTCTTCAACAGGTTGAATTTCATTCCATCAAAGCCCGCGTACCCGAAGTGGATGGGTACAACTGGCTTCACGGCGTAGCACTGGTATGGGACAAAGGCAAAGACATTTACATGTGCGCATTGACAACGGCAATTGGATCATCGCCGGTTTAAAAGTCGATGGAGTAAATCCTGCTGCAGTCGCCATTAGCCACGGCGATAATTTATTGAAATGGGATGTCGTCGAAATTCCCCGCGCACCTGAAGTGAATAAACTCTGGGGCGAATCAACCGTATTGGCAGAGGGCCCAAATACAACCAATATCTCCCGCTACGGCGCCAAGAGTCTTGCACTCATTTCGCGTAGCACTAACTACCGGACGCACCTGGAGCCTTCAATGTGAGAGCAACCTCCCTATGATTACCAGCAAACCCTATTGCGAAACCTTGAGTAACGGACAACTCATTCTCGTTTGTAGTTCCGCTTCCGACATCAAAGGCCTTACCCCCTTAACCATTGCGGTAAGTGATGCCGGTGAGTCCACCTTTCGCGGCAACCAAGCCCCCAAACCAAACCTCGAATCCACCAATCCGGTAAGCTTGAGCTACCCCTATGCTATTGAGCATAATGGAAAACTAAATATCGGAAATTCCAACGATGGCGGTCGCGGACACAATCAAAACAATGCCGAAATGGCTATCGTACCTATAAAACAATTACAACACTAAACAACGAACGTATACTGGAGTACCTCTCATGCTGAAAATCATCTTTCAAGGCCTTGCCATATTGCTCATTGCACTCACTGTACAAGCCCCTGCTCATGCTGCCGAAGTCCTAACCCTCGGTGACCAGCCTGAACTCTTTATAGATCACACCTTCATTGACTCCATGGATAAAACCAGCCTTAAATTATGGAACCCGAGTGAGAAAGAAAACGTACTCATGTTTGATAAACCCTGGGAAGGACGATACTGTGGGTATGCCACCATCTTACAAGACGGCGACCTCTTCATGATGTACTATCGTGGTCGTCCTGAAGCCGGAGTCGACGGTTCTGATGATGAGACTACATGTTATGCTGAAAGTAAAGACGGTATCAATTGGACGAAACCCAACTTAGGCATCTATGAATACAATGGCAGCAAATACAACAACATCATTCTAAAAGGACACGCACCTTTCTCACATAATTTCGCCCCTATGCTAGATACACGCCCAGGTGTCCCCGCCAACGAACGCTTTAAAGCCGTGGCCGGAACGCACAAACTCGGACTATCCACCTTTGTATCCCCCGATGGGAAACATTGGAAAAAAATCGGCGACAAACCCATCATCACCGATGGTGCATTCGATTCACAAAACGTAGCCTTCTGGTCCGAACCCGAGCAACAATATGTATGCTACTTCCGCGTGTGGTCTGAATCATCGATCGCGCATAGCCAATTCAAAGGGCATCGTTCCATAGGTCGCTCTACATCCAAAGATTTTGTTAACTGGACACCCACGGTGGAGATGACCTACAGCGACACGGCGCGCGAACATCTCTACACCAACCAAACCCTTGCTTACTTCCGCAACCCCAACATATACATCGCTATTGCGGCACGATTCATGCCTAGCCGACGTGTCATCTCCGAAAAAGAGTTTGCCAATCTCGGTGGCATCGCTACCTACTCCAAAGATTGCTCCGATACTGTGCTGTTGACTTCGCGTGGCGGCACCAATTACCAACGCACCTTTATGGAAGCTTTCGTGCGCCCTGGAATAGGACTAAACAACTGGAGCTCCCGCACAAACTATCCAGCACGCGGGGTAATTCCCAGCGGTGATGAAAACATGTCCTTTTACATTCAGCGCAATTATGGACAAAATGACCACCACTTACAACGTATGGAATTACGCCTTGATGGCTTCGCTTCCATTCATGCACCCTATGGCGGCGGTACGATGACCACCAAACCACTGACCTTAGATGGCAAAGAGTTGATCTTAAACTACGCGACTTCCGCGGCCGGTAGTATCTGGGTCGAATTGCAAGAACCCGACGGAACACCTATCTCAGGATTCTCCAAAAAAGACTGCACAGAAATTCTGGGCGATCGCGTTGAACGTGCAGTCATATGGAACGATTCTACAGACCTCTCCAGCCTCAAAGGAAAAACCATCCGTATCCAATTCACCCTGAAAGATGCAGACATCTATTCCATGATCGCCCGTTAATCCAGAACCAATTCATTAGGCTTGCATTGAGGAATCATCCAAAACTTCATCAGCATGCTGCTCCGAAAATAGTTTAAAACGTTCATGCAATTGAATGAAAGCTTGAATTACGGCAGGGTCAAAGTGCGTATGTACTATCCCCTGCAATTGTTTCTTTTGCTGGTTCATGGGACCAAGGGCCCTTATAACGTCTCTTGGACAGCAACGCATCATATTCATCGCCACTTGAATACAACTCAAAGGCATCGCTCCGAAGTTTATCTATGGCTTCAGGGCTCATGCCTTTCTCTGCCTACCCGGAGGACGCAATGACGCAGAATAACATCATCACCAAACCTGTATATACCTTCATTTAATTCTGCCCTTTAAGTACCCTGTACCCACATCGATACCAAATACCGAGATGAAGTTTCACGATTAAAAAAATGATGTTTTCACACCCTTTATAATTATGCTAAACTTTTCGAGATTTACTTTTACTTCAACCAATATGAGACCTATCATGAGCAATTTATCCGGCAATTGGAACTACCCTACAAACATCCGCTTTGGCGCTGGGCGTATCGCAGAACTCGCGGACACCTGCAAAGAATTAAGCATCACGAGCCCTCTTCTCGTCACTGACCGAGGCTTAGCACCATTGGACATCGTAACCGATGCAATGGCTTCCTGCGAGGCTTCCGGACTATCCTGTACCGTTTATAGTGATGTAGATGGCAATCCCACTGGTGAAAATGTGGATGACGGGGTTGCAGTATTTAAAGAGGGGAATCATGATGGTCTCATCGCCTTTGGCGGCGGTAGCTCACTGGACGCCGGGAAAGCGATTGCCTTCATGGCCAATCAATCACGTCCTCTATGGGACTTTGAAGATGTGGGCGACAATTGGCTCCGAGCCAATCTCGATGGCCTTTGCCCTGTCATTGCTGTGCCTACAACCTCCGGCACCGGATCGGAAGTCGGACGTGCCAGCGTAATCACCGATACTGACACCCATGTGAAAAAAATTATCTTTCACCCACGCATGCTACCTGAAATAGCTCTCTCCGACCCCGCACTCACTATTGGCTTACCCGCACCCATCACAGCCGCCGTCGGTATGGATGCATTATCCCACTGCTTAGAAGCTTTTTTCGCACCTTTCTATCACCCTATGGCCCGTGGCATCGCCGTAGAGGGCTCACGCTTGGTATTAGAATGGTTGCCCGCCGCCGTGGAAGGCGGTAGTAACATCGAAGCCCGAGCGCACATGATGGTCGCCTCTCAAGCCGGAGCCACGGCCTTCCAACGCGGACTTGGCGGTATGCACGCTTTGGCTCATTCGCTTGGTGCCGTATACAACGCCCATCACGGATTGCTCAATGCAGTACTGATGCCGTATGTACTCAAGGCCAATGCATCAGCCATCGCCGAAGACGCGGCCTACATGGCGAATGCATTGGGGCTTGGCAATACCCTTGATGATCTGATTCACTGGATACTTGAACTACGTAAAGAAATTGGCATCCCCCACACCCTCACCGGTATGGATCTAAACGACTCCGAAGCCGATCGCATTGGCGCAATGGCAGTTGACGATCCCTCCGCAGGTGGTAATCCTATTCAATTCACAGCCAACCAATATGCTTATATATTTCGCTGTGCTGTAATAGGCAATTGGCCTTAACCAGAATTAATTCAACTTGATATACCATCAAAAACATTTTGATTCACCCGATTTACCGAATGCAAATGAATATGTCCCGGAAAAAGAGGACAGAGCCCCCCTAAATCCAGTATAATCTGTAGAAATCGTACTGTAATCCACCTATATTCATTACATGAATGCCGACCAAGGCAACTGGAATTCTGCATTTTTATGGCAAAGCAAAAAAATCTGACAGAGTGGTTTGACGAAATTGACCATGGGGTGTTATATATTTGTACCTGTTTTGCCGAATTATTGGATGAATTAGGCGAAGGATCGGCCACAAAAGTGCTCCCGTGGGGTGAAGCCGCTGAAAATGAAGATGAACGCCCATTATCCACCTCCGATGACACCGACCGCGAACTCCAAGTCATGGCTATTGCGTACCATCTACTCAACCTTGTTGAAGAAGATGCAGTCATCTTAGCACGCCATTCTCGCGAACAATTACACGGAATTTTGCATGAACCCGGTCTTTGGGGCAGTTCATTAAAAAATCTCGTTGAAAAAGGACTAAGCGTTGAACAAATTATTGAGCGAGTGGAAAACATCAATGTCGAGGTCGTATTAACCGCTCACCCCACCGAAGCCAAACGCCCTTCCGTTCTACGCCATCACCGTGCTCTTTACGACACGTACTCTCAACTCGGCATCTGTGCATGGTCCACGCAAGGACGAAAAGAGTTTAAAGACAAAATTAAAAACGTGTTGGAGCGTTTATGGCGCACAGGTGAAATCTACCTTAAAAAGCCCAACGTACTCAGTGAGCTTGATCACTTTATCGAATATTTCCACGACACTTTCCCTGCAGCCGTATCTGCGCTAAAGCCACGCTTTAGATCGGCTTGGATTGAAGCAGGATTGCCTGAAGATAAATTTCCCAAAAGCGGACCTCTCTTAACTTTTGGAAACTGGGCTGGCGGTGACCGAGACGGCCACCCATTGGTTTCGGCTCAAGTCACGCAAGAATCCCTGACCAAATTGCGTGCATGTGCCCTGGAAGTGTTGGAGAAACGAGTCGACGACTTGATTCAAAAACTGACGCTATCTGAAATGTTTCAACAACCATCAAATGCCTTGATCGCTGCAGTAGATGCCTATGCCGAAAAAGAACTCGAAGTCGACCCGGCCGATTCCCACCAGCCTTGGCAACGTTTTCTTTCTATCATACGCCACAAGTTACATGGGGCTTTAGCAGGGACTGAAGGTGCCTACCATATCCCTCAAGAGTTACTCGACGACTTGACCGTATTGCGCGAATCTTTGGTAGCAGTGGGCGCCAATCGCTTAGCTGAATCAGACATCGATCCCCTCATTGACCATATACAATGCTTTGGATTTCATACTGCCGCCCTTGATATCCGTCAAAATAGTGAATTCCATGCCAAAGCCATGACACAGTTGTTGAAAGCCGCAGGCGTATCCAATTGGGATTATGAATCCTGGGATTTCGCCACACGTCGTGCTTTCTTAGAACATGAATTAATTAGTTTACGTCCATTATGTCCACGTTCCGGTGACCATGGGGCAGAATCTACCGCCGTTTTAGAATGTTATCAAGTGGTCGCTAGCCATATAAGTCGTTTCGGCCATGAGGGCATTGGGAGCTTTATTGTCAGTATGACCCGAGATGTTTCCGACCTGCTGGTCTTGTATGTATTTGCACGCGAAGTCGGCCTTTTGGAACAACGGGACGGTAAACTCACCTGCGCCATTCATATCGCACCATTATTTGAAACACTGGACGATCTAGATCGAGGCGCACACATTTTACAAGAATTTCTAGAACACCCTATTACGCAAGCCACCGGTACTCTCCCCGAAAACCAACCCAAGACTCAGCAAGTTATGGTGGGCTATAGCGACAGCAATAAAGACGCTGGAATTTTTTCCAGCCACTGGGGGCTTTTTAAAGCACAGCATGCACTGAGTGAAGTAGGGCATGCCAACGGAGCACGCATTAATTTCTTCCATGGCCGTGGGGGTACATTTAGTCGTGGTGCTGGTCCAACCCACCGGTTCTTAGAAGCCTTACCCAATAAATCGTTACACGGCAATATTCGCCTGACCGAACAAGGGGAGATGATTGCACAAAAATTCGGCAATTTACCCACGGCAATCTATAACCTCGAATTACTCATGGCTGGGGTAACCCATACCACCTTGACTCAAGACACCACCACCCATGACGATCCTAAATTCCTTGAATTGGCTGAGCAGTTAAGTCAATTTAGTAGTGAATCCTATCGCTCTTTATTGGTGGGTGATGGCTTTATGGAATTCTGGGCAAGCACAACGCCCATTGACATTCTCGAAATGAGTTTCATCGGTTCGCGGCCATCACGTCGCACCGGTAAACGCACCCTGGATGACTTACGGGCCATCCCTTGGGTATTTGGCTGGGCACAATCCCGTTATTACCTCCCCGGCTGGTACGGCGTAGGTTCAGCCCTAGAACGCATGGAGCGTGAAAACCCTGAAGGCTTCAACTATTTACAAGCGCACAGCAATGAACATCCATTTGTCCGCTATGTCTTATACAATGTCGAAACCAGCCATGCTTCCGCTGATTTAGATATTATGAAAGATTATGCACAATTGGTCGATAACGTCTCCGTACGTGAAGCCCAATATGGTATTATCGCGGAAGAGTTTAACAAGACTAAATATATGATTGACCGATTCTTTAAGGCCGAACGTGAGCAACGTCGCCCTCGATTGAGTAAGACACTGGATATGCGTGCAGCTGGATTACGCAAATTACATGAATGCCAAATTGAATTATTAACGCGTTGGCGGGGGCTGAGCGACGAAGAACAGGCACAGGAAGGCGAAGGCTTATTGCCTACATTACTGCTTTCTATCAATGCCATCGCTGGAGCCGAGCGAACCACGGGATAACATGGTATAGTTAGTGCTAAGGGGAAACTGAGTAAATGAAAATAGGTGCACGTATGTGGATTCATCGAATCGTTGTCCTGAGTCTATTGGTGCTCGTTGCACCAATAGCCCAGGCCGTTGAAAATACACAAGACCATCCACTCTTTGTGTATCAAGCCCCTACGCCAGCGGTAAATACCCCCCTTGCTCATGGACAATCCATCCAAGGAGCTTGGTTCGAGTTATCCGAATTTTTCCAAGCTCACGGAGCTATAAACCTCCCTCAACAAGCCTTAGCCCAGGTTGACCGGCAAGCATGGACTACAGCAATTCTTGAACAACTCAAAGACTCTAAAGTTCCCCTCATACCAACGATTTGTGATGGACCTGCCCAGCGCTTCGAATCCATTGAGCTCATCGAAAGTTGGCTCAAAGCGTATTCCAATGTAGAAGCCGTGCATGTAAAACAACCACAGTTTACTACAGCAACTACACATGGTGAATTAACACCACCCAACAACGACCCTCTATCCGCTTGGCTCACTGGTGCTATTCAATTAACCAAGCGCCATCAACGTAAACTCATATTAGAGCTGGATGGATTAAATCCTCATATATTAATGAGCCATCCACAATATAAAGCACTCTATGACTCTATTCTGAAACATCAAGAATTCGTGACTGTGTTATACACGCAAGGCGGCCAACACACTATACTTGGAAATACTGCTCTGATGGGCCTTTGGCTGGAAGGTGCGATAAGCCAATGGGGTATGAGCATCCAACCGGGCTCTTACGCCGAAGCTGGGCTTCGTTCACCAGGACTATTTGGCTCCACAGGTCGTGCCCCTTCTACACCGCCTTCGCTGTACCGCGCATGGATTCTGAACGGCGCCATGACAGGAGCCACAACATATTGGTTCAATAATGCTGATGAATTATGGGCGGGTACACAGCCTCGCTATTGGGCGCAGTCCATCGCCCCCACCCTTCTCGACATTACCCGTGAAGGCTACATTGCTCGAAAAGATCTCGTTCAACGCAATGCACTTGTCGCCTATCGGCTCAACCCTGCAAGCACCTCGGCCGAGTTCACGCCAACGCTAAATGATATCGATGGGGTCTTTCATGAGGGGCGCATGATTCACGCCGCTTATGGCATGGAACAGCCCGGTCAAGTCCCCGAATGGATTCCCAACATAGGTACCCATTACTGGATTCCCATCCTCAGCGCATACGCTGTGGACGATATACTATTTGCTTTTAAGGAAGTCTTTTTACCAGGCTCATTTCCAACCATAGCCGCATGGCAAGAACGCTTGAAGCCGCATTACGCTCCGGATGGACAAGGCAGCGCTTTTATACAAAAGGTTGGTCGCGCTTACTTCATCATGCACACCCGCGAAAATGCCTATGCAGCTCAAACCTATCGAATCAGTGGTTTACCCGCCCCACTTCATGACATCAACGCCACCCGCGAAGGCAGCAAAGTCACATTGAACTGGCCTTTCCGCGAAGGCGATGTATCATATACTATTTATCGACTAAACAAACCTAACCTCAACGCAATTCATACGGAAGACTTTGTTGAAATTGCCACTGGCCTGGACTCGCGTTCCTATACCGACGAAAATGTTTCCCCCGGTGAAACTGTCCTCTACTCTGTGACGGCACTGACAAATGAACGCAGTCAATGGGAGGGCAGCATCAACTATGGAGACTATCAAGTAATCAGCGCAGTTAAAAGTCGCATCGATGCTTTCGCCATGCTAGAACCGTATACGATGCGAAGTCGACCCGTAAACGGCATCCCCCGCCAGAGCACAGGACTCCCTGAAAGCCAGCCCACTTGGATTGCACCGACTCCCGATAATGCCGAAGCCTTGGCTGCGAGCGAAGGTATTGCACGTACGCTACACGCATTCAGCTTAGCCTTTACCGATGAAGACCTGATCGCATTGATGCCCTTCATTCATGATGACTATACAGACGAAGCCGGCACCAGCAAAGCCTTACTTGGATCTTTAATCCAAGCACTATTTATGCGCTATCAAGTCGCCCCCTTGTCTCACCAAATTCAATCCTGGGAAAAAATAGCCGCTCCAGAAGTGAGCGTCCCATCAACCAGCATTACCCCACCAAACGGCCCTTTAAGCTCCACCACGACTATAGAATCTTTTGATTTATCCAATACAGTACCCACCCCAATATTAGCCCCAATCGCGGCTTCCGGAGCTTGCATACGCGTGAGTGCATACTTACGCATTTTAGCAACCACAGATGATAAAGCCTTCTTTCCGCACCCAATCGTTACATTCCCCAAAGCCAACAACCCTCTTTTCAACATTACTTTTAAACAAAACGGCCAGCAACAATGGGCCATACAAGAGATTTCTCCGCCTTTGTTACAGGTAGGCGACTTATTGAAATAGGTGTATTTCCTTAATGTATCAAGACAAAAAAGTCATCGTGGTGATGCCTGCCTATAATGCAGCAGAGACACTCGAACGTACACATGCCGAAGTAATGGATCAACGTATTGTTGATCATGTTATAGTGGTAGACGATTGCAGTTCGGATAATACTACGGCCATCGCCTCAGCCTTGCCGGACACGACTTTACATCGTCATGAGAACAACACAGGATATGGCGGTAATCAAAAGTCCTGCTACCGTCTCGCTTTGGAAATGGATGGCGACATCGTCATCATGGTGCATCCCGATTACCAATACACGCCCCAGTTAATTCCTGCGATGGCATCAATGATTGGAAACGGTCTATACCATTGCATTCTCGGCTCACGCATTCTCGGTGGCCACGCTGTTCGCAGCGGTATGCCCATGTGGAAATATATCGCCAACCGTGCTCTGACCATGGCAGAAAATATTCTTTTCGGTGCAAAACTTTCCGAATACCATTCAGGCTATCGCGCTTTCTCTCGTGAAGTATTGGAACGCTTACCGCTGGATGCCAATTCAGATGACTTTGTATTCGACAATCAAATGCTCGCCCAAGTTCTGTGGTGGGATTATGTCATTGCCGAAGTTTCTTGCCCGACTAAATATTTCGCCGAAGCGTCCAGCATCAATCTGCAACGCAGTATTATATATGGATTCGGATGTTTGGGCACAGCCCTAAGTTACCGCATGTGCAAAATGGGTATGATGAGCCTCAAACGTTTCCCCGCCTTAATGAAATGATTAATCTCAGTGATTGGATCGCCTTAAGATGACCGATATTCAGGAAAAACATCCGAACGAAAAACGTTTTGAAGACTTTTTTATGGAGGATAAATATGTCGCCATTAAAAATCATCTCTACAATTATCAGTTACGTCGACGCGCCATCAACGGACGAATTGGTGATGCCCCGGAAGATATGATTCTGGAAGTCGGCAGTGGATTATCCCCCATCGTATCCGATCGCGATAAAATCGTGTATTCCGAATTATCATTTCGCGCTTTACAAACATTGAAAGCCCTCAATGGTGGCCAAGGCCATTATGTCGTTGCAGACGGCACGAAACTACCTTTCAAAGATAACGCTGTCGATCGCATTGTATGCTCAGAAGTACTTGAACATATTGAACAAGACGATGTAGCTTTGGCCGAGATTGGCCGTGTGCTCAACGATGATGGAACAGCCTATGTTACCGTTCCTTGCCGACAGTTTTACTTCGCATCCGACGACCGATTTGTAGCCCATTTCCGTCGTTATGAAGTGGAAGATATGCGCAGTAAAATGAACAGTGGCGGATTAAATCTCTATCACATCCAGAAAGTATCGGGGCCTTTAGAAAAAGTGACCATGTGGAGTATTGTCACCTGTTTTTCTATAATCACCTCTATTTTAGGGCGTAAAGAGGGTAATTCAAACCCTAAAAAATCATCGGCTTTTATGACTATCATGACCCCCTTCATCAAGTGGGGCAATTTTTGTTATACTTACCTCGCACGATTTGATGCTGCTGTATGGCCGCAAAAACTCTCAACCGTACTGCTCTTCGAAGCAAAGAAAACAGATAAGGCAAACTAAGGCCTTTACCTGAAGATACGAAGTATCTGTTGATTTTCTTTTGCTTACTTTTCTTTTTTTCCTAAAAGAAAAGTAAGGGCACTAAAACTACATGAAAGATAAGAGAACTATGTCCAATAACAAATACACTCTAAATCCCCTCGAAAACTATCAATCCATTCCCGGCCCTGTCATATGCGTAGTCATGGACGGTGTAGGCCTGGGCAATAAAGACGAGTCCGATGGCGTACACTTGGCCCATACCCCAGTTTTAGACGAGTTAATCGCAACTGAGCCACTCTACTGTGAACTTAAAGCCCACGGCACCGCTGTAGGAATGCCCACCGATGATGACATGGGAAATTCTGAAGTTGGACACAACACACTGGGTACAGGTCGTGTTCTACCCCAAGGGGCGAAGCGTGTAAACGAAGCAATTGCCTCCGGCGAACTCTTTGAAGGTAAGGGCTGGACCACTGCAATGCAAAAAGGGCTGAACGGTGGTACTGTCCATTTCATGGGCCTGCTTTCCGACGGTAACGTACATGCACACATTGACCAATTACTAACCATGACCCAAAGAGCTGCTGATGCCGGTGTAGAGCGCGTACGTTATCACCTGCTCACGGATGGTCGCGATGTAGGCGAACGATCCGCTCTAGGATACTTAGCAACACTTGAAACGCTCTTGTCTACCATCAATGAAATCGGCAAAGATTACTGTGTCGCTTCAGGCGGTGGCCGTATGGTTGTCACCATGGATCGCTACAATGCCGATTGGCCAATGGTAGAAAAAGGCTGGAAAACCCACGTACTCGGTGAAGGAAATCAATTCGCCTCCGCATCCGAAGCCATCCAAAGCTACTACGATGCTGACCCAAATGTAACCGATCAATATTTAGATAGCTTTGTGATTGCAGAAGATGGAAAACCCGTCGGTACCATCGAAGATGGCGATTCCGTCATCTTTTTTAACTTCCGTGGTGACCGCGCGATCGAAATGTCGATGGCTTTCGAGTTGGACAAGTTGGAGTACTTCGACCGTGTGCGACGCCCTGACGTATTCTTTGCGGGTATGATGCAATACGATGGTGATATGAACATGCCTGCCAACTACTTGAATGACCCGCCTGTTGTGGAAGGCGTATTGGGCGAATATCTCTGTGATTCCGGGGTATCCTCCTTCGCGATTTCCGAAACCCAGAAATACGGGCACGTGACCTACTTCTGGAACGGCAACAGTTCCGGATACATTGAAGAAGCCTTGGAAAGATATGTAGAAATCCCTTCGGACAATGTACCTTTCGATCAACGCCCCTGGATGAAGGCCGCTGAAATTACAGATCACATCATCGAAGAAATCGAAGCGGGCAAGGCTGAATTTATTCGCCTAAATTACCCCAATGGCGACATGGTCGGCCACACTGGCGATCCGCTCTCCATCATCATTTCAGTTGAAGCCGTCGACCACGGTTTGGCCCGCATACTCCCCGTATTGGAAAAGGCCCAAGGCGCCATTATAATCCTGGCCGACCACGGAAATGCGGACCTGATGTTCACTGAGAAAAACGGGGTTCGCGAACCAATGGTAGCGCACACTTTGAATCCTGTACCTTGCATCATTAAAAACTATAGTGGCTCGGATCAATTCACACTCGATACCGATGTCACCACGAACACACCGGGTCTTAGTAATGTTGCGTCCACGGTTTGCAACTTGCTCGGCTATGAAGCACCGGCTGAATACGATGCGCCCTTAATCAAACAGAAATAGTTAAGCTTTTCGTGCGATCCCTTTATACATATAGGTGATAATACTGATGCCTTTTTCAAAATTAAAGGTATCAAGTTCGCATAATATCGATTTTTTCGTGAGAGGCACCCCATTTAAAAAGTCTCTTTAATGCAGAGGTGTATTCATTGATCGTTTTTCGGTTTAGATCCTGCTCAATCCAGCCTTGCTGAATTGCATGTACTCCTACTAGACCAAAATCTTTGGCTAAGGTATGACAGTAAAGTTTTTTACGGGGCTTACAGGCTTCTTTAATAATTTAGCGGTGCTGAGTTCGTCTTTAGTGACTTGATAAGACTTCTTGTTACTGAGCCATTCAGCAATGGTTCGCCCATAGGCATCTTGAGTCTCGGGGTATCCCCATGCACCTAGATAGTGGCGTCTGCCATTTAGGCACACAAATCCCCTTTTACTACAGTGTCTAAAGGATGGAATTCGGGTCTTTTTAGTGGTTTTCATACTGATTCTCCAGTTAGATTAGCTGGGAAAAGGGTAATTATCCTTTTCCCAGCTAAAACTTGATCAGCACTGCCACTAAGGCAGGTACACGCTAAGTCACGTGTTCATAACATATTACAAAATGGCGTACCCGGAGGGATTCGAACCCCCGACCCCTTGGTTCGTAGCCAAGTACTCTATCCAGCTGAGCTACGGGTACGTGCTCTCTGAGCGGATGCAGATCATAGCAAATGCTGACAGCCTAGCTCAAGTTTTATCTGACGAAGTTATTTGTGTATAGTCTTTTCTACAGCTATATCACTCGATTAGATAAGGATTGAAAGAATGAAATTTACCCAGATACTTCTTACAACACTCGCTGTTTTCCTAATTGCAACGGTTTCACTGCCTACCACCTTCGCAGCAGGTAAAGACCCTGCAGGTAAAGGATATCCTAAGGTATACAGCAGTAAATTTAGTAAAGCCAATGGTGATTGGGATATGACCGATTCAAAAGCCTGGGAATGGAAAAAAGACGGCAAGCTCAAAGTACTTTCCCTTAATGGCGGCAGTGACTATAAACCACCTGTCCGCTCACCCCACAACATCGCCTGGCTCAAAGATCTGGATCTCTCCAGCTTTGTCATGGAACTGCGCGTCAAACAAACAGGCCGTGAGTATGGCCACCGCGACACCTGCTTCTTCCTGAATAAACAAGGCGCCGATCAGTTTTACTATATTCACATTGCCACGGTCGCTGATCCACATGCCCACTCAATTTTCAAAGTCGACAAAGAACCCCGCATCTCTATCGTGAAAGATCGTACCGATGGGTTTAACTGGGGCTCCGAGTTGTATCACACCGTGCGTATCGTACGTGACGCAAAATCAGGAACTATTGACGTTTATGTGAATGATATGGATAAAGCGATCATGCACACCGTAGATAAAACCTTTACTTCAGGCCAAATCGGCATCGGATCCTTTGACGATCAGGCCTATTTCGATTCCATCAAGGTCTGGGGCATCAAAGCCGAAAAATAACCCTTTCAAAATCACCGCACTTGCTTTATCATAGAGTCACAGTGCAGGATATAAAGCACAATGGAGTAATCTCATGAGCGCAGAATCAGACGAACAACATACCATCGAATTGGCCTATGCTTCACTCGCCTTCTTAGCAGACGATGGTGAATTGGATATGGATGAATTGAATACACTTTTGGACATTGCCTTACGCGATGGAGAAATCACCGACGGGGAAAAAGATATATTGCGCAATGTGTTCAATCGCATCACGGAACCCGACGTGACCGCCGAAGTATGGGTGCGCATCCAAGAAGCCCGCGCGCAACACGGAATTTAAAGTTTATTAATACGTCTGCACAAAGCTTAGTCAACAGGTTCTTGGAGAATTAAAAAAATTATAATCCAACTGGGTATAGCGAGTGGTCCATCAATAAATCTATTTATGCGTTGAATTATAAGCGTCAAGCTAACGAGCACTAGAGCTATAGATGACAATCGCTTCCTCGCTTACACATCCACTAGTACACTCCAAGGCAATTTTAATGCCGACTCGGTTGGAAATTGTCTTTATAATACCCATCATTAAGCTTATGTACGAGCTCACGGGATTCGTTGAGGTCTTCCTCGATTAAGTCGCGTAGAGACACAAAACCCTGAAGTTGTTCGTTCTCATCGACCACCACCAAATGGCAGAAGTTTCGACCCATCATCAATGAGCCGGCCGCTGTATAGTTTTCGTCCATCAACAGATAGACCACCGGATGGTTCATGGCTTCGGATACAGAAGTGGAAGAAACGTCTTGGCTGGCATTGACCACGTGGCGCATGAGGTTACGTTCTGAAAAAACCCCTACCACTTTATTATGCTCAAATACTGCCACCGCCCCAATTTTTCGGGTGCACATATATTCCACAGCTTCACTGATAGTCATGGTGGCTTTGACCGAATAGGCTTTGCGATCACCCAATAATTCAGGGATTTTTTTCATAGCAGCCACTTCCTAATTCAGTATACTGAGTATACCACGTTTTCACACTTAAGGAAGCAGATTTTTCGTGATTCAAACTGTCAACAATTTAGAATCATCAAGCAGAGAAGATCGAAATACTTATTGGATTGATTCATTCAACACCCATTGCGTAATGAGTCGAACCCCATATCCCGAGGCATGTTTCGGGTTTTGATAGGAAATATTCTTTCCACCCCATGCGACCCCGGCGATGTCCACATGGGCCCATCGAGATTTTTCCACGAAGTTCTTAAGGAAGGCTGCCGCCGTTATAGCACCGGCTTCACCTGGAGGGCCGATGTTACAAATGTCGGCATGGGTACCTTCAACCAACTTGCAATAATCATCCCATAGAGGTAAAGGCCACACACGCTCACCCGAAGCTTGCGCAGCGAGTTGAAGTTCACCAACCAAGGGATCGTCATTAGAGAATACACCCGCTGCATAATGACCTAAAGCCACTACGCACGCACCAGTCAAAGTCGCGAAATTGACTATCGCATCGGGCGCAAAGGTTTTTTCGGTATACGCCAATGCATCTGCAAGCAACATACGCCCCTCAGCATCAGTATTATGGACTTCCACTGTCTTGCCGTTGTACATTTTAATGATATCACCCGGCACATACGCTTCAGCACCAGTCTTATTCTCCGCGGCAGGCACCAAGCCGATCACATTAATCTTCGGCTTAAGTTCGCCAATGGTTTTCATCGCACCCAGCACCGCAGCAGCCCCGCACATGTCGAACTTCATCTCATGCATGCCGTTGCCCGGTTTCAAGCTAATACCACCTGTATCAAAGGTCACGCCTTTCCCGATGATCGCCAAGGTTTGCTCTGCTTCTGGGTGGGTATATTCAAGCACAATCAATCGGGCTTCTTCAGAACTCCCTTGCGATACCGAAAGAATCCCATTCATACCTTCTTTAGTAAGCGCCGCATCATCGAAGAGTGTGCATTTCATGCCTGTATCATTCGCAAAGCCTTGTGCATACTCACCCATGATTTTAGGAGTCAATCCATTAGCGGGTGTATTGCCCAAGTCACGTGCCCAGTTCACATTCTTGCATGTTATCGCGGTGCGCGCACAGCCTTCGCGCAATTGTGGTAAAGCCGCTTCATTCGCTACTACCACTGAAATTTTATTGACTTTAACTGGGAGAGTATCCGGTTGAGCTTTATAGGTGCTAAAGTCATAGCCCCCCAAAATAATGCCTTCAATAAAGGCCTCAACAGGAAGCGATTCAGCATGTGTGGAATCCAGCACAATATGATCAATTGAATGCGATTTGATAGCCGAACAAACTTCTCCGGCTGATCGGCGCAACACTTCAGCATCAAAGGCATTGAACTTCCCTAAGCCCATCAACACCACACAGCGATATCTGCTTGACGGGGTAGGAAGCAAATAACACTCTGCCTTCTTCCCCTTAAACCCTTCGTCTTGAATGATGGATTCAAATGCTTGGGCATCCGCTTCAGCCAGGCTATCGCCCCAGGCCTGTTCGACATCTTCAAAACGAGGCAATACCAAAGCCGTCGAGGCACTTAATTCAACTTGACCAGGGGTGTATACATGTAACTTCATGAAAATTCCTTTTCCTTCGATAAACGTTAAACCGTTGCCGGCACATCAACAAGATCGCCATACAGCCAATGCCCACTCGCAGCGGTCACATTCACATTGACAACATCACCAACCTCTAAATCGGAGGACTTAATGGACACAGGGCGATACCCATCCGTACGACCACTCATGGTATCTTGCTCACGCACACTGGCACTATCAATCAGCACTTCTTGTTGTGTACCGATAAGTTTTTGAATATCTTCTTCGTGAATTTCTTTTTGCAGATCGATCAAACGAGCCAAGCGATCTTCTTTTACTTCACGCGGCACATCGTCGTCCATTTTCGCGGCTTTCGTCTTCGGACGTGGCGAATATTTAAAGGGGAAAATTTGACTAAAGCGTGCTTCACGCACCACAGCCATCGTATCTTGGAATTCTTCTTCGGTTTCGGTTGGAAAGCCCACGATAGTATCTGTACTTAATTCCAATGCCGGATTCACCGACTTCATATAACGAATTTTATCAAGGTATTCTTCCAGCGTATGCCCACGCTTCATTTCTTTCAGCATACGGCTCGATCCCGCTTGAAAAGGAATGTGCAACTGGTTACAGATCTTCTTTTCAGTAGCCATCAAATCTGACAGCTCATTGTTCCAATCATTTGGATGTGGCGATGTAAAACGAATCCGTTCCAATCCTTCTACCTGAGTCATATCTTGTAACAGCTGATAAAAGCCATAGCCTTTGGCGTTATACGAATTTACATTTTGACCCAATAGCCAAATTTCTTTCGCCCCACGGCTTGCTAAATCGCGCGCTTCGCGCAACAAGTTCTCCGGCTCACGGCTCACTTCACGGCCTCGTGTATACGGCACAACACAGAAGGTGCAGAAATTATCACAGCCCTTGGTAATCGACACATAGGCCTTACACCCTTCGACATGCCCCTTTTCCACCCATTCTTCGGGGATGAAATTCTGTACTCGACGCTCATGTGGTTGCCATTTGGTCATCAGCACACGCTCACCTTGCTGGACACGTTCGATCATCTCAGGAATTTTAAACAGGTTGTCAGGCCCAAAGACCATATCGACCACTTTGTTACGCTTCAGAATAGACTCGCCTTCCTGCTGAGCGACACATCCGCCCACACCCACAATAAAGTCGTGGCCAGCCAGACGTTTCTTCCGCAGCACACCCAATTTTGAGTACACCTTATTTTCCGGATTATGACGTACAGAGCAGGTATTGACCAACACCAAATTCGCTTCGTCAATATCTTCGGTCATCGTATACCCCTCCGCAACCAGCAGACCCGTCATGCGATAGGTATCGTGCTCATTCATTTGGCAGCCATAGGTTTGTATAAATGCTTTTTTAGGGGTATCCATACGTCTTCGTTCTTTCAAGTTACTGGGTGGATTATCAAGCCGCTAAGTATAGCACGATCCCGAATCACCCAGCAATTCAGGACTTGACCCGTTGAAATCCACACAAAACACATGATAGCGTTTGACATCATAAACTCATCAGGAATCCACTATGAAATTCATCATCACTCTACTTCTCAGCATCGCCAGTATTAATCTATGCGTACAAGCCCAATCCACCGACCCCAAACCTCCCAACATTCTACTCATCATGGCCGACGATTTAGGTATCGAAACCCTCGGCTCATACGGCGGCACTACCTACCCCACCCCCAATCTCGATGCCCTCGCCGAATCCGGCATGCGCTTCAACCATTGCCACAGCAATCCCAAGTGCTCCCCTTCGCGCGTGAATTTAATGACCGGACGTTACGGCTTTCGTACTGGGCAAGACTGGGGTGTCCTCCCTAAAGACGAAATCACCTTCGGTACCGTCCTGCGTGATGCTGGCTATGCCACCGCCCTCGCCGGGAAATGGCAAATGAATTTATTGGGCGAAAACCCCCGATACCCCATTCAACAAGGCTTTGAAAAATACATCGCTTGGGCCTGGCATGAAGGGCCACGCTACTGGGATCCCCTCATTTGGGAGAACGGAAAATTACGCGAAAACGCTCCGCATGAAACGTACGGCCCCGACATTTACAAGCAATTCCTCATCGATTTCATGGCCAATGAAAAAGACAAAGGCCCCTTCTTTGCCTATTATCCGATGTGCCTAACCCACTTCCCCAAAAAAGGCGGTCCATACATAGAACCCCTCGGCCCCAATGGTAAATACCAAACATATGCCGAGATGATGGCCCACACCGATCGCATTGTCGGTGAGCTCATAAACGCCCTCGACGAATTAGGTATCCGTGAAAACACCCTCCTCCTCTTTACCGGCGACAACGGCACCCCTGACGTCGTTGTATCCGAACGGAACGGCGAATCCATTCGCGGCGGTAAAGGACTACACACCGATATCGGCACTCACGTCCCGCTCATCGCATCCTGGCCCGGTACCACTCCCCAAGGTAATACCAATGACAGCCTCATCGATTTCAGCGATTTCATGACTACCTTCGCTGAAATGGGCAATGCAAAACTTCCACAGGATAGGTCTCTGGATGGCACATCTTTCCTGCCCCAACTTAAAGGCGAAAAAGGTTCTCCTCGCGAATGGATCTACACCGAATACCAAGGCCTTGCTTGGATTCGCAATCATCGGTGGAAATACTACAGCGACGATCGCTTTTTTGACATGAAGATGAATCCGAAGGAAGATGAAGGGCTGAACATGAAAGTAACTTCTACTCAGGCCCAAGAAGCACGCGCTTGGTTAAAAAAAGAAATGAAGAAACTGCTTAGTGCTAAATGAGGACTACAACAAACTTCCCTGCGAATCTTCCGGCGCATCAAGCCCCATATGCTGATACGCCCTCGGCGTCACGACTCGACCCTTTTGCGTGCGCTTCATAAAACCGATTTGAATCAGATATGGCTCATGCACTTCTTCCAAGGTCTGCCGTTCTTCACCAATCGCTACTGCCAAGGATGAAATTCCCACCGGCCCACCATTAAACTTCACCATGATGGTATTCAATATGGATTTATCCATTTCATCCAAGCCCAAGCCATCAATCCCCAATAGATTAAGGCCTTTCTCAGCCATCACTTTGGTGATCACCCCATCGCCTTTGACTTGTGCATAGTCCCGCGCACGGCGTAACAAGCGATTGGCCACACGCGCGGTACCCCGTGAACGTGAAGCGATTTCCAATGCACCATCACTCTCAATAGGCACGTCTAAAATTCGTGCAGAACGCATCACGATAGCCTCGAGTTCCTCAGGTGAATAAAAATCAAAGCGACACGTGTCACCAAACCGTGCGCGCAAAGGTGGCGTTAACAAACCCGATCGGGTAGTTGCTCCTATCAAAGTAAAGGGCTTTAATCCAATTTTCATGGACCGCGCTGTCGGCCCCTTACCCAACATGATGTCGACTTCAAAATCTTCCATCGCCGAATACAGCGTTTCCTCCACCGCATGATTCAAACGATGAATTTCATCAATAAACAACACATCGAATTCTTCGAGACTCGTTAGAATTGCCGACAAATCCGCTTGGCGTTCAATCACAGGACCCGAAGTAGACTTAATGTCCACACCCATTTCCTGCGACATGATCCGCGCAAGGGTCGTCTTGCCCAAGCCAGGAGGGCCACTCATCAACATATGATCCAAAGGCTCGCTACGTTGCTGAGATGCCGCAATCGAAATACGCAACTTATCTTTAATCGGCTCCTGCCCCGGAAAGTCATCCAGACGTTGCGGCCGAATCTGCTCATCGTACTGACCGTCGTCTTCACCGGGAGTCGGCTGAATATTTTCGTCGTGTGCCATACCCTATACCTTCGCCATCGAACGCAACGCGCTTTTCACTAAATCTTCATCCGAAGCGCCATTACCCAAATCCTTACGCGCTTTCGCGGCAGCTTTCTTCGCTTCTTGAGGAGTACAACCCAAAGCCATCAATGCCGCTTGCACATCGTCACTGCCCGAGTCATCCAGCTCAGCTTCTTCGCCAAGAATCGCACTCAATTGCGCATCTTGGCCCATCTTCGCTTTCATTTCTAATACTACCCGCTGCGCAGTCTTCTTACCCACGCCGGGCACTTTAGTAATCGCGTTCACATCACTATTCAATATCGCTTGCCCAAAATCGCTGGGACTAATCGCAGATAAAAAGGAGAGGGCTACTTTCGGGCCAATCCCGGAGATACTCAATAACATCAGAAACAGGGATTTTTCTTCTTCGCGCAGGAACCCAAAAATTTGAAATGTGTCTTCGCGGATGTGGCAATACGTCAACAATGTCGCGTTCTGTTCAGGAACCAATCGGCGATGCACCGAATCCGGTACAAAGACTTCATACCCAATCCCATTGACATCCAAATGGATCTGGTCCAATGTCTTGGCAGCGACTACGCCCCGCAAAAATGCAAACATGTATCCCCCTCTATATACTAGTCTCTGGAGATACTATACTGAAAATATACCCAGATGTCTAGTGTCTTAAAATATTCGAGCGGGGTTCCAAATGGTCGAGCTAATATAGCATTCTTTTTGATCGGGATGATGATAGTAATACACCGTCACACACTTCCCGTCTGGTCGCTGTATGGTTCGCGGATACCCAATATCCCAACTCGCGCCATCGGCGCGAAGGATGCGTTCCGCAGTCCACGTTTGGCCTTCATCTTTGGAAATGCGTGCGCGAATCCCATAAGGGGGCAATCGCCAACCATAAGCCAAAGCAATATCCCCATTGGCCAATCGCGTGAGCGTAGCTGGATTCCCCGCATTGTTGATACGCGGCTCTTTGAGCAGGTACCAAGACTTGCCTTCATCCGCGGAAACATAAGGTTCTATCCACCAACTTTTCTTGCCATCAAATCGACCACCACGGCGCACAAAACATAAATAATTTCCATCCTTGAGTCCAATGGTAGCGGGCATAATTGCATACCCATAGTCTTCCGGAGGTTCAGTGCCAATCCACCCCACTTTATCCCAAGTCACCCCTCCGTCTTCTGTACGTATGCACAGGGTTTGCCCTTCATCGCCTTTGGTTTTCGCTGCGGCAACAAATGCGGTGATTCGCTTGGGGCCCTCAACTATGTAATCGGTTCTAGCCAATAACGCGGGACGTCCATAGGTGGGAAAGGTGTATGGACCAGTCCAATTTTTTCCACGATCTTGAGAGATAAACCACGTGTTTCCTCTAAAATTCAATATCACATCTTTATCTTTAAAGTTATACCCTTTTTTCAAAGGCGTCACTTTAGGCGCATGGACTACACGCTCTTCAATAGTCCAGGTTTCCCCCCATCATAGCTGCGACCAAATAAATCATCAGAGCCCTTGGAACTATCGATATCATGGCCGCCTGTAGGATTCTTGGCATAATGCCCATATACAAAACCAACGAGGATTTCATTGTCCCAGTTCCATATTCCCCGATTTGCCAGCCACCCAGCAAACCGTTCTTCACCTTTTATAATATCAACATGCTTAACCACCGAAGAATGTTCTTGCGAAAATCCATTAGCACTCATGAGCAATATCGCACTCATTAACAAAAGACTGTTCATTTTCATGGTAGATCCCTCAAAGAATTGGACAACTTAACAAATATCTGATTATTCAGAAACCTCAGCCAACAGCACACGACTCAATACTTCATTCGGGATAGGCTGCTCTTTGAAGCCCGGGCCAGCCCAAAAAACTTCCAAACCTTTACCACCACCCGCTTGGAAATAATTTACAAAGATCGGATGTAAGCCCGCATCCAAGGCTATCTCTCCGGTTGCTGTAAGTAGACCGTGTTGCTTGTCATTGCCCACAACAAGTTTTTCACCGATATACAAGAGACTGCCATCATTCGAAGTGGTACCGAATGTATAAATACCGTCTTTAGGAATGTTGATGAAACCATAGAAGGATATAGCGAAATGCGTTCCACGCTCGCTCACATCCAAGGTAAAATTCGGGGCAATGTGTTGAGCGACCAATGCCGCTTCGGTCACATCGCCAAATTCAACATACTCACCATGGTAATACTTATAATTCAATCCCGGTTGTGTATCACCGGGATCGACATTTTTACCAAAATCTTCAGGAGAGAATAAAATATACTCGGCTTTAGCCAGGTCTGTACAAGGTTTATTTTCTATAAAGCCGCGCGCAGAAACCGTCGTAGTTTCCGTAAGTTTAATACCGTCGTTATATTTGGGTGAATCGGCCGAAGGCAATGAACCATCCAAAGTATAATGTATAGTTGCGGCTGCGGGTTTCACACTCAGCTTCAGATCCAACTCGTTGCTAAATCCGCGAATCTTGCGGTCAAAAGAAACAGTACCCACCGAACCGTTGTTATGTTCCATGGCAAATTGAATTACATCCATCTTCGCTTTAATATCCATCTGCTGTTGCTGACGTTTATTCGCATCGTCACTGGAAAGTGTCGCCGTATCATCATACGCTTCTTCCAGAATGGCCCGATAGACTCCACGCGCATGCTCATAGGCTTTATACGCATCGCCCCGTTCCGCCTCGCGAATGTTACGCATCTTTTGGAGCCATGTTTGGTCAATACCGTCCAAGCACCAAGCGGCACTTAACTTGGATGCCCGAATAGGTGCACCACCAACCAATACTTTCACTGGGTTCGTGTGTGAAGCAGCCAAAATTCGTACAGCCACCCAACTACTGCGTTCAATATTTATTTTAAACTTTAAGTTCATTTCTTCGCCGTTGGCCAAAATATTTTGCGATGCAACCACCTGACCATTCACAATTACTTCTACCGGCACCCAACGCGTATCATCGATCCGAGCACGTTCGATATGCCAATACGGTTTAACATCGTATTTAAGATCACGAATAGGTATTTCTTCTCGCTTACGCTGACCAGCCACATCCTTAACCGCTGTGTCCCAGCTATCTGCCCCTTGAAGAACTGTGCGCGGCGTTTCATCAAGCCACGCTAACACCGTAGCGGAAACCTCAACAGCCTGTGGAGCATCGATGGCAAGAATACTATCTTCCTCGCCACCGGGCTCTACACCATTCACCTGAAAGTCCTGTAAGTGGCTATATCCATCGGACACATACGAACGCCCGGCATCAATACCGCGTACCCAATCTTCAAAATTTACTTTCGTAGTATCGTCAACCTTCACATAACTACGTCCTAACCCGACACGCTCATCATAGATACAAGGGAAATCCGTTTCACCACTGGCTTTAACATCGAAACCACAATTCATCACGTGGTACCACATATTCAGTTCCCACACATAAGGTGTGTCTACCGTGGAAATAAAGTCAACAGCGTCATGAGCCGCATGCACGATAAACTCCTGCGCACCGATCCCATTCATGGGAGGCACAACATAATTGGGCAAACGTTTTTCAGGGAAAACATCCAAGCCCCAACCCGAGTGCGCAGGCCCTGTCACGCCGCCTTGCTCCTTAGCCCATTGCATAATAGGCAAGCCCCAACTCGGCCAGTCTGCTTTCTTTTCAGTCCCCGGATAATCGTCTTCTTTCAAACGCAGCAAGCATAAATGACCCGTGTGGTCACTTGGGAATTGCGATACTTCCACATCATACCGAATCACATTGCGATCGGTTGATATCTCATCATCTTTTCCCGAAAAGTTTTTCTTCTGATGATCCCAACCAGGCCCCCAAGTAAGCACATTACCGATATTGAGCGCTTCACCTTCGATATGGCGCATCATCACTTCAGCGTTCACGCCTACATCTGGGCTTTGATAATGAGAACACCCGGATGCGTGGATGTGGTGGTCGCCGGAAATCCATCCCTTGGCTTCAGGATTAGACCAACGCTTCAGTTTAATGTCGAGCGTTTGAGTTTCCACATCGGCTACAGCCAGTTGTATGTTTTCTCGTAAATATTCAGGGCCACGACTGTACATGATGTCATAATTGCCTGGAGGCAGGAGTAAATTTTCACCACTGGCGCGGTAGACTTGTTCCTGAAAGAAGAAGTCGGGTGCTTGACGACGTGCAGGCAATGGATAAAGCTGGCCTTTTTCATCTTGCACAACAATGGCACAAGTGGTTGGTGATCCATCATGGTCTTGTATGTTCAATGCAACTTTCACTGCAGGCTGACAATTAAACAGAATATTCAAATCATTGCGGAAACCAATATCTTGAGTACCTTGACCAATATTAAAGGCAATATGCCCCTCGCGGTCGCCAGCATCGCGTGAGTAGATTGTAACAATTCGATACTCAAGCGCTAAGCCACTAAGTGTAGGGTTTAACGGTTTTCGATCAACCATTTCAACTTTCAGCCAACGCTCGCGTACATCCTCAGCAGATATTACTCCTTCACGACCAAAGTCCATGGTCTCTCCACTATTTTTACTATCCACATCCAACCGCGCAGTCACTCGCGGTTCATTGTGAACGCGTACCAAGAAGGCGCGCCAGCCTTGTTCTCGCAAGAGAGGCTTAGCTTCTCCTTGATGTAGTTTAACTCTTGCTTCAGGACTGATTTGTACATCGACCAAGGTATAAGCATTTAGAATACGCTGAAGGGTGTTAACTGCTTCGGAGTCGTCTTCTATTTTCGACGCAGCATTAATAGCCGCAACATCCTCATCCGAAATTGGGCTTCCAGCGAAATTCATAGCGTCAATCAAGCGGGTTGCCTGTGCGGTAAAAGCTTGTCGTTCAATACCCGGAATTAACTTCAACTTGGATTGTTGGGCGATGGATTCATTCAAAACTTCTACTGAAGGGGTATCCGATGTTTCCAAAGACGTATCTGGTTGAGGAGAGCCGCAGCCTGACATAACCAGGACCGTCGCTAGTGAAAAAAACATCCCATGAAACCAAAATTTATTTGAGTGGTTTCGATTCAGCATCGTTTATTCTCCTCGAAGTGTTTATCTTCGTTGTGTTGATATTTTTCGATCGGAATATTATAGTAATCGATGTACCTAGAATTGTCCAAGATCTTTTTGTTCGTTTCCATGTTAACTTTTAATGCGTTGATTTACTCTCTAAGGATAAAAAAATGTACCGTATATTAGCCCTAATGCTGTGCGTACTTATCACTGGTTGTTCTGAACCAACCAATTCCACGCCCAAAATCATCGCCCCAGAAAATAGCCCTACAGAAGTAACTTCGCCACAAGACACTACACCCAAAATCTCTAAGCCCTTTGAATATTCGGGCTACTCATCACCAGAATATGCCTCACATACCGTTCTCACCGATACTGTTCCCATGAGCGATGGGGAATATTTGGCCATTGATGTATTTATACCGACTGAAGGCCCAAAGGATAAAGACTTTCCAGTGGTTCTTATGTATCTACCCTACCAACGCGCCAATGTAGACCCGGAAACCGGTGCGGTTGTTAATTGGCGTGATCGCTATGCGACGTACTTCACACAATACGGCTACGCCTTCGCTCTAGCCGATATGCGCGGTACAGGAGCATCCTCAGGCTGGATTCATGATTTCATGCCACAGTTGGCGGATGATGGAAAAGAACTCATAGATTGGATTGCCGATCAGGAATGGTGTGACGGCAATGTCGGTATGCAGGGTGGCTCGTATTTAGGTTGGTCGCAATTGGCTTCGGCTTCGCGAAAACCAGAAGCATTGAAATGTATATTACCCTACGCTGTCCCCCTCGAAGGCTTTACCGGTGAAGTGTATCCTGGGGGTATTTATGTCCAAGGCTTTATGAATCGCTGGTCAGGGTTTATGAATCCTGCACAGCGCAACTACTATGTAAAAGGCATGCTATTACCGACCAAGCCTGCTGTAGATGAAGACGGAGACGGTGAGTGGCTGGATGAAATCCCTATTGATCAAGATGGCGATGGCACCTTTCTAAATGATGGATACCCCCCAAAGTATCGCGATGATTCAAAGCGCGAGCATATTTATTACAATGCCACGATGGCTCATCACAAAGGCAATTACGATTATTCGAAATGGGCTGAGGTCACTCCATTTATTGATGGTGAATCTCCATTAGGGTACGACCTATACGACTTGGGTCCCAATGCCTTTGCCGAAGCTATCATGGAACATAACATCCCTCGCTACCATATTGTCGGTTGGTTTGATGGCTTTGCTCGTGGGGGTTTGGAAATGTATTCCACTATGAAAACTCCAGGCACATCCAAAGTATTGGTAGCACCCTCGTATCACGATTTTGATAAGTCTCCCTTTTGGTCCGAGTTTGGATATAAAATTGATCGCGTACGTGAGATGCTCAACATCGAACACCTCCGATACTATGATCGTTATTTAAAAGGCATCGAAAATGGTGTAGATAAAGAGCCCCAAGTGCTTATATACGTTATGCATGGCGAAGGGTGGCGCCTGGAAAATGAATGGCCCTTGGCGCGCCAAACGAACCACACATTATACTTCGACAATGACCATACCCTGAGCGAAACACCAACTGAAACAGGCAAGGATAGTTACCTCAGTGACTTCACGCATGACTCCCGCTTTGGTAGTAATACAGGAAACCGCTGGGAAAGTATTGCGGGGAATGCCCCGAAGGCCTTGCCTATTCGCACGGAATTGGATAAACAATCGTTACTGTATACATCTGATGCACTCAAAAAAGATGTAGAGGTCACTGGACATCCCGAGGTTAATTTAGCTGTCACCTCCTCTGCGAAGTATGGAGACTTTTATGTGTACCTTGAAGATGTCGCGCCAGACGGCACATCGACGTTGGTAACTGAAGGTTTATTACGGGCTGGTTTCGCAGGATTACACGACAACGACCAAATTATTTTTGGGAAAAAAGGGACGATCGATGTATTGCCAGACCTACCTTGGCACGGATATGAAAAAGAAGACTATGTGGATGGGATTCTTAGCGAAGATTCACCCGTTAACCTAAAGATTTCATTACAACCGACGTCTTGGGTATTCAAACAAGGGCATCGTTATCGCGTGGCCATCACCACAGCTGATTTCCCAACTTTCCGACTTCACCCTAAGTTAAGTCCGAGCAATGATCCAGCAGCAGAGGACACTATCTTACCAACCATTAGCGTTCATCGTGGCCAAGGCGGTTCCTCCATCTCATTGCCTATCATTCCATAGAGGAATATACAGGAAATCTATGATACAATCGCCGACATGATATCGATTATATTTACACTTGTGTTGGCATTACAGCCCCAACCGGACCAAATCGCCTTTATTGGATACACGAATTCAACATCCCAGATTTACCTAATCGCTATCGATGAGACCAATCCAGTGCCTATTGGCCCAACCAACACCCGCGGCCCTATACGTTGGTCGCCAGACGGTCAATGGTTGGCTTGTACCCAGATTACTGGTAGCGGAGAACGCGTATGCTTAATCCCAGTTAACGGGAGAGAGACGCAGTACATCGAACACACAACGGCTATAAACCAATTTCCGCGTTGGCATGATACTGGATCATTACTGGCATACCAGAGCGGTACATTCCCCAACACTTCGATCTCAGTTTATGACCTTCAATCAAAAACTGAAAAAACATGGGGCGGAGTAACGACGGGATTAATGCGCCCAGTTTGGCTGGAGCGTCGGGATTTTATTCGCAATCAAGTTCCCGCCGCGGAACGTGACACTCTACAATTGTCGGATACAGGAGGGGTGGTCGCTGTACAAATGATTGAAGGCGATCAGGGCTGGACTACTCAATTAGCAGTTGCTTCAGAAGATCGTACAATGCCTTTTCCAGAATACGCTTACGAGTTTCCTGACGAGGAACATAGCGAATGGAATTTAGAGCCGGGTGCAAAAGACCGTTCTTTTGCCTACGAATCCAACGACGGTGGAGACCGAGAAATTTTCCTCATTAATAAATACCGTGTTTACGATATCAGCAACCATCATGCGGCCGATATCAATCCTGTATGGTCACCCGATGGGAAATGGATAGCATTTGAATCTTATCGTAAGGGTCATCGCGGTATTTATCGTGCACACCGAGATTCAGGGCGTGTACTGACAGTACTCGAATCGGATACGGCAGAATATTTTTCGCCTGCATGGCAAAAAGAATCTCAGAATATCGTGTGTGTACAAAAACTCGATAACACATTTAGCCTGATGGTGTTCTCTTTAGAACAGCAAATCGAACGTTCCATCCCAGCACCCTTTACCAGTATTGAGTACCCAACATGGAAACCCTAAAACGCCTATTCACAATAAGCCTCATCGTGTCATTCTATGGAGTGATCGGCTTAGCCCAAGAAAACACACCGGCGAATTCACCCAACATCGTCGAGGTCTATATTAACGAATCAGCCATTGTTCTCAAGCCTACTGCAAGTGATGCAATTTCTGTGGACTTATCAACCGACCGATTGCTTCCCTATACAATCCATGCTGGCGAAATAGCTATCATCATCTTTGACGGGCAAGACAGCCGTGAATCTAGCTTAGGGCAGTTGTATACTTTACGCCGAGAATTAAAAGCCAAGGCATGGACCATTGCTATTTCAACCAGCTCATGCGAAAAGCTTCCCATGCGGACTCAACTTACCTTATGTGAAGATGATCCTGTGAATGTTCTGCTCACGCCTACTGCACTTCCCCAAGCGTATGAAATGTGGGGATTAACCAAATGTATTGCATACCCCAGCAAAGACAATCCATTGGTGTTCAAGACCAAGAGTTTCACGTTACCCATAGTAGCAAAACAAGAGTAACTTATTTTCGCTCTGCTTTACTCGCACAGGCTTGGCAGAAAAATACGGTAGGATCAAATTCAAGCCGGGCATTTTCAATACCTTTAGGACACCTAACACATTGCCCATACGTTCCTTTTTCCAAACGCTGATAAGCTCCTTCAATACGCTTAAGCTGAATATCCCGGCGCCGATCAAGCTCTTGTGCCATGGCCTGCTGCTGCATACTATCCATTCGGGACAAGCGCCCAACACGTGCCTGATCAAGTTCGATGGGCTCCGTACCTTCATGTGCTGCATCTTTTTCTGCAAGCAACTCAACCTTCAAATCATCCAACAATTGCCGAATAGTATTGTGTTCTTCAGGGTTCATTATAGATACGGCAACGAATCAAGGGCTTCTTCGTCGGTTTCTTGAATTTCCGGCAGTCCATTTTGCTTGATCTGCTCTACCCCAATTGAAAGCATTTTTATATTCTCAGGAAGCGCTTTAGGTACAAGCGTAGCACCTTTTGGATATAGACTTGGTATCCGTTCACTACGGTAAATTGTCCAGCCCCATTTGGGATCATCAAGTACCACTTCAAAGACTTTTTCCGCTGGCTTGGTGCGGGTAACTTCCAACACCCTCGCCCATTCTTTTCCTTGTTTGGGATGTCCCCCCGTGGTTCCATCAGGTCGACGAATTCGGGCACCGTCTGTGATCAATACATTTTGTGTACGGGGCAGCCATTCAGCTTCAGATAAAATAGGAGAAAAAAAGTACTCACCTTGACGACCGCCATAACTCCAGACTTCTTTGTACTCATTATTCTTTTCGTCTATTTCAAATTCCACCACACGGCTAAAATTTTTATCCGATTTTAAACGCGGTTCAAATGGTCGCGCGCGATAGCTTCCATTATCAAAAAGCATCATGGTTCCCACGGGAGTCATACGTGCGGTGTGCTGATGAAAAAAGAAGTGACCTTCCCCTGTTGGCTTTAGCAATTTAAGCTTCAGGGTGCCACGCCAATCAGACGGATATCCCATTACCCATTTAACTTTTCCCGTTTCATAATCAATTTTTATCACCGCATCTTGGTGGTTTATAGAAACCAGAAGCGTATTGTCATTGGGGTTATAATCGAGGGAGTTCGCATGAGACCAATCAACCGGACGCGCACTCAGCAACCCTCGTTCATAGTATATATCACTCCAAAAACCTTGGGACAAAGAATCATAGCCAATGCGTTTAGCATCCAACAAATCCAACAGTTTGATTTGCTTAACGATAGTACCGTCCGGTTTATATTCGATAATCACATCGCCCACTACATAAGCTGGGTACTCAGGCACATCGGGATCAAATTCACTATCAGGATAACGCTCAAAATAGCGCACTTCAGTGCTTAAGGCCATGAAATTCCCATTGGGCATTTCAAGCACTTCATGGTGTATCGTTTGGGCTTCAATCGGAATACTGCCCTCGTAATACTTTTTGGGGATGAGGGTCGTATGCCAACGGCGCACTGTATTGCCCAGCATATCGATTTCCATCACATGCCCTTCGCGCCCATAATGAATCAGGAGATTCCCATTTTTTAATGGCTTGGCTTCTACAATGGTGTGATCGGTCTGATAACTCCAGACCACATCGCCATAGGCATTCAATCCCAGCAAGGCACCAAAGGTAATATCGTAAAGCCCCTTCAAAGACCAGCGATTACAGGGAATTAATGTTATCCCCGGCTCCATGCGTTTGGGATCGGCGGCATACACATCCATGACCGGCATTTCTTCTGGTAGTGGGCCGACTGTCCACTTCAACCGTTCGGCATCAGACTTGGTTCCGATTTCGTCAATCGCAATAAAGCCCAGCATATTCTCTCGACCCGGACGTACACCCAGCACAATAATTTCATGATCGGTGGCGTACCCTTTTTTTGTTGGTAGCATAAGACGCTCTCGGCCATTGAATAAGACAGCGCTTATTTTTGCTGGCACATCAGTCTTAAAGGTGCATATCCAAGCGAGCGGTACACGCGGATTAGGGTTTTGAGTAATTTTGGCATCCTTAATAGTTACCGCTTGAGCATTTAAAATCAGGGCACTAAGGAGGAAACCGACAAGAATGGGTGTAATTAATCGTATATTCATAGAATGCAAGTATCGCAAATTGACTGATTTAGTGCAAACAATGTAGTCCCGAGACTAAAAGTTTGGTTCCAACCGCCGGGGATACTCAGCCAACTCTAAAAATGCATACAACAAAAAACCTACCCCATCTGTTGATTCATAATAATGCTTTGCGGGCTGCCCTTTAACCCATCCATTCTCCACCAATTTATCTATGGCGTCTTGGGCTAGACGATGAGCTGTTTCTAAATGTTCAGGTTCGTTTGTTGCCCGATGCAGTCCCAAGAAAAAGGATATGCTTCGTCCGTAATTTTCCGCATACGTCCCTCCCATATCTGTTGAGCCAGGAATGGCTTTCTCCAACTCCGCTCCCCAACGCCGCCCATAGGCCGGAGGCATAGCGCTATTGATATTCACCGCCCAATGCTGGGCACTCTTCAAGGCCGCAAGATCGCCCGTCACTTCATACGCATATATGCTCGATTGAGCCGCGAGTATAGGAAACTCATACGAAAACATGATGGTTCGCCAGATGTCAATGTACCCAGTGGGTTTCCATACATCGTAGCCATCCCCCTTGCTTTGCTCCATCACAGGAGTCCCGTCTAGGGCTAACATCGCACGCCATTGATTTGCTTTTTCATCCCATCCATACTTTAAATAAGCTTCGATGTATGCCAAGGCTTGATCACGAAATAAAGGGTCGCCAGTTTCTGTATAGCATTTCATCAATAAAGCAGCATAAGGCCCGGTAATGGTCGTAAAACTATGGTGGGCATCATAACGATTCCCTGTACTGGGTGCATCCGGAGCTAAGTTGGTGTTTTTGTCACGTGCATTCCAATGACGATTGGCTATAGTCTTCGCTTTAGCCAAGTATTTTCGATCGCCCGTTTTACGATAGGCAAATGCAAATGCATAGGCCATCTCTCCGCCAAAGAACGCGAAATCACACCCTTTCGCATTATCGTCATGCCGATTAAACAATCCGGATTTGGGATCGACAATATGGTGTTTCCACATGTTATCGATCTGGCGTTTCGTCTCATTCGGCGCAGCATTCCATAAGCGCTCCCAATTGGGCAAGAGCACCAAAGTTTCATGGGGACCTGCCCCATTGCCATCACCACCAGGTGCATCAGTATAGGCATCATAATATATATGAGATCCCCATGAATTGAGGCCGTTGGCCTTTACGGATCGTTTCATAAACGCCTGGGTATAGGCATCGGCAGCATCAGCATAATGTTTCTTACCATGAAGATCAGAAAGAGTATACATTGTACGCAGCAAAGCCTGATCTTCCCACAAATCCACACCGCCCGGATTACGGCGATGCAACCGGCCTTCACTTCGAATCATGGCATCAAAAGTCTCGGGTTCACGCGGCGATGTATTGGTACGAATATCCATCACACTCATGAGCATGGGTGTTTTCACTTCTCCGTATGTATCCTGCCCATGCTCCAGAAGATTATCAATACATTCTGTGATCACCTGCAACAATTGCTCATCAGGGACTGTATCGGCCTGCACGTTTACCCATCCGAATGAATAAACGAGGGCACTTAGGAGTATTAATCGCATAGAATGTATCCTTTAATCGAATCAAATTGCATCAATAATGTAGTATAGTACATTGGTATGCCAAGATAAACTGACTAATTCACTTTAGATAAAGGATTGTTACACAAGCCCTATGAATACTACAGCCGATACCCGATACAAAGTACTTTTTTTATGCACCGGTAACTCCTGCCGAAGCCAAATGGCCGAAGGCTGGGCAAAACATATAAAGGGAAAAACTATTGAAGCCTACTCAGCTGGTACTCATCGCCATGGCATGAACCAGGTCGCGGTAGAGGTAATGCTCGATGCAGGCGTAGATATATCTACCCACAGCTCGAAGACATTGGACCGTTTAGCACATATTGAATTTGATGTAGTGGTCACAGTTTGTGACAATGCGCATGAAACGTGCCCTGTATTTCCCGGCGCACCTCGTGTGGTACATCATAGTTTTGATGACCCGCCACGCTTGGCGCAAACCGCAAGGCATGATGAGGAAGCAAAAGATCATTATCGACGCGTACGCGATGAAATCCGTCAGTTCGTTAGTGAACTGCCAGACAGTTTAGATGGGTGGGGATAAAAATTATACGGGAGTGAAAGGATGACGGAAATATTCTTTGTATCGGGATTTTTTATATTTGGGATTTTAGGCATGGCATTTTGGATCTGGATGCTTATCGATTGTTTATCGAAAGAGCCTTCGGAGGGCAATGAAAAAATCGTCTGGGTATTGGTCATCGTTTTTACCAATTGGATTGGTGCATTGTTGTATTTTTTCATCCGCCGCCCAGATCGCATGCGTCGACTCGGAAGGTAATTTAGGGAGTTCCTACAATGGAAGCAATACTTGCACTTGTGGTTGTTGGCTTATACTTGCTTTTCGTCTTGATTGTTTTACTGATCAGCGTCGGTGGAACAGTGCTTTGGATCTGGATGCTTATCGATTGTCTCAGTAATGAATCCTCCGAAGGCAACGATAAGATCATATGGGCTTTGGTCCTTATTTTTACTCATGGACTGGGCGGACTGCTTTACTATTTCATACGACGTCCAGAACGAAAACGATTATTGGGGCGCTAGTGCTAGTTACAGCACAATATGATAGTTACACATATTGATTGAAGCCTTGTAAATAGCTCATAATGGATAATTCAATGCTGGCAGGCTTATTGTGAGCCTGCGGAACTATTCTATGGGCTCAGTATGCTTAAAAATGGTGTCTTAAATCCCGCAATAAATTCTCTGCTTAGCCGTGTTCGGCACACCAATTATCTGGTAATATCCGACCGTGGATTTCCCTTTTGGCCCGATATTGAGACCATCGACATTTCCCTAATTGACGACAAACCCCAAGTCTTGGATGTACTCGAAGCCATTCTGCCTAATTTCGAAATTGGGAAGGCCTTCATGGCTGAAGAGTTTAAGCGTGAAAATGACGCCTTAACTCAAGCCGCTTTGAGCACTGTACTGGGCAATGTCCCCATCACGTTTGAGCAGCACGATACATTTAAATTACGTGTCCCTAAAGCCATCGGACTCATTCGCACGGGCGACACCACACAATACGCCAATATTATTCTAGAATCAGCATAGGGATTTACCATGGGTATACTTCAATCATTACGCGCAACCAAAGATTGTCAATGGGATGAAGTCTCATTGGGCGAAGTTATGTTGCGCCTAGACCCCGGGGAAGGCCGTGTGCGCACTACCCGAAGTTTTACCGCTTGGGAAGGCGGCGGCGAATACAATGTGGCGCGCGGCTTACGTCGTTGTTTCGATTTACGCACAGCCATTGTTACCGCTCTTGTCGATAATGAAATTGGACGCCTACTCGAAGATTTAATGCTGCAAGGCGGGGTGAACATTGACAACATCCAATGGATGCCCTTCGATGGCATTGGCCGCAAAACGCGTAACGCCTTGAATTTTACCGAGCGCGGTTTCGGCGTACGTGCAGCCAAAGGTTGTTCAGACCGGGCGCATTCAGCGACCTCCCAAATTAAACCGGGGGATGTGGATTGGAAACGAATTTTTGAAACAGAGGGCGCCCGCTGGTTCCATTGCGGTGGAATTTTTGCAGCCTTATCCGCCTCCGCAGCCGATGTTGCTTTAGAAGCCATGCAAGCGGCGAAGTCCGCAGGCACTATAGTGTCCTATGATCTCAATTATCGACCTTCATTGTGGCAGGACATCGGTGGTCAAGCCCGCGCCCAAGAAGTGAACCTAGCTTTAGCACCCTATGTGGATGTCATGATCGGAAATGAAGAAGATTTCTCCGCTTCATTGGGCTTTGAAATCGAAGGCGTCGGCGAAGACTTTGCCGAACTCGACACGTCAAACTTTAAACACATGATTGAACGCGTCGTTGCGGAATATACCAACCTCAGCGCGGTAGCCACAACCCTGCGCAACGCGAAGACGGCCACCATTAATGATTGGGACGCGATTTTATATGACGATGGGACCTTTTACGAAGCCACGCATCGACCCGATTTAGAAATACTGGATCGTGTTGGCGGTGGCGACAGCTTTGCCTCGGGGCTCATCTATGGATACTTAAGCGGAGCCGATCCGCAGACCTGCGTGGAATACGGTGCAGCCCATGGCGCTTTGGCCATGACCACACCGGGCGATACCACCATGGCCACCTTGGCCGAAGTGGAAGCCGTCATGAAAGGCGCTGGCGCACGGGTGGCTCGATGATCAATAATCCTATCGTCCAAGCACTCGCCAAGGCCAAAATCGTCCCGGTCGTCGCATTGGATCGTGCTGAGGATGCGGTTCCTATGTGCGAAGCATTACAAGCGGGTGGACTTCCGGTCGCCGAAATTACCTTTCGCACCGAAGCCGCTCCTGAAGCCATTCGCTTGGCGCGTGAAGCTTTCCCAAATTTCCTGATAGGCGCAGGCACCGTCACGCGCATAGAAGAACTCGAACAAGCCCAAGCCGTCGGCGCGCAGTTTGCCGTTGCGCCGGGTGTGAATCCCATCATCCTTAATCGCGCCCAAGAAATTGGACTCGACTTTTTTCCAGGTGTGTGCACCCCCAGCGATGTCGAAGCGGCCTTGCAGTGCAGCGTGAACTTCCTCAAATTTTTCCCTGCCGAAGCTGCGGGCGGACTCACCATGCTCAGCGCTTTATACGGCCCCTACGCCCACCGTGTCGAAGGCTTTATGCCAACGGGCGGGGTGAATACCGGAAATGTACAAGGCTACCTTGCCCACCCAGCCGTGACGTGTGTCGGTGGCACGTGGATTGTGTCGAAGGCCTTGCTGGCGGAAAAGAACTGGAGCGAGATTGAACGATTGGCGGGTGAAGCGGTGGAGTTGGCAGGACACCTATGAGTAACCAAACAATAGAAAATGGTAAAATTTCATTCAAACTCCCATTTTGTGGGCTAATGATTTTAGCACCAATGTTTTATTTTGCATTCACAGCAAAAAAACTAACTGTTGGGCCATCAACAGTAATGTTAATCTCTTGGTTTATAGCTTTCTTAATCGGAATTGTATTTTCTATAGCAGTCACTAGATTAGCTGGAAAATCATTTTGGAGTATATTAGCTGGGATGGCATTAATTGGCTATGGTGCAATGACTTTAATATTTTTACGTGGTTTTTATTATTTTGTTTTAAATTAATATCAAGCAACTACAAAGCTAAACGATAATGGATTAAACTTGATGAACCACGCATTAAAAATAAATAACCAAGACACCGTAGCGGTAGCGTCCATTGAGCTGAAACCGGGAACAGATGTTTTTGGTATACCCACAACCGACACAATCCCTGTGGCGCATAAAGTGGCCCTCAGCCCCATTGCCGAAGGGGAGACGGTCATCAAATATGGCAACGTCATCGGCATCGCCACTAGTGATATCGCGCCGGGCGAACATGTGCACACGCATAACATGCGTACCTCCCTAGATGAAGATTTGGAATACACCTGGCAACCGGACGCCTCACCTTTAACCCCTTCTGCACCTAAAACTTTTATGGGTTTCGAACGCCCTGATGGACGCGTGGGGATTCGCAACGAAATTTGGATCATCAATACCGTCGGTTGTGTAAATATGGCAGCACAACGTCTCGTGCAAATGGCCAACAATTCTCTAGTGGATGGCTCCCTAGACGGCTTTAACACTTTCAATCATCCCTTCGGCTGCTCACAGCTGGGCGACGATATGCAACACACTCAGCAATTACTCGCAGGACTCATCAACCATCCCAACGCCGGGGCAGTGTTGGTCATGGGCTTGGGCTGTGAAAATAATCAGATGAAACAGCAACTGGATATCGCGGGCGGGATCGATCCTAAGCGCGTTCGTTTTTTCAATGCCCAGGATGTGGATGACGAAATTGAACACGGCATGGAAGAATTGGAAGCCCTGGCTGAATATGCCAAGACATTTGAGCGTAGCGAAGTCTCTGCGGACAGACTCATCATCGCCGGAAAATGCGGTGCAAGCGATGCCTACAGCGGAATAGCCGCGAACCCCCTAGTAGGACGTGCGATCGATACCCACTGTGCCTCGGGCGGTACGGCCATCCTCACGGAAGTCCCCGAGATGTTCGGCGCGGAGCATTTACTGATGAGCCGCACACAATCCGAGGAGACCTTCACCGATTTCGTAAACCTCATCAACAATTTCAAAGACTACTTCCGCAAACACGAACAACCCATTTATGAAAATCCTGCGCCCGGCAACAAAGCCGGCGGCATCACTACACTCGAAGAAAAGTCATTGGGGTGTGTGCAAAAAGGCGGATGTGCTCCTGTCTGCGAAATCAAAGACTACGGCATCGCGGTCTCGCCCGCACAAGGCGGCTTGAGCCTTGTGAATGCACCGGGGAACGATTTGGTGTCCTCTACCGCTCTAGCAGCGGCGGGCGCGCACATCGTCATGTTTACCACCGGTCGCGGCACACCATTGGGCGTACCTGTACCAACCATGAAAATCTCTTCCAATACCGCTTTAGCCGAACGCAAGAAAGGCTGGATTGATTTTAATGCTGGGCGTTTACTCAGCGAGGGGATCTCACTGGACAATTTAGGCGATGAATTATACGACTACATCTTGGCCGTAGCCAGCGGATGCGAAACTCAAAATGAAAAAAATGGTTACCGTGAAATCGGTATCTGGAAATCAGGAGTTACCCTCTAATGACGCAGGACAGTAACATTATATTGCAATTTGGTACAGGCCGCTTCTTACGTGCCTTCATTGAGGTATTGGTACAAGAATCCAACGATGCGGGTAACGACCCTTGGACTGTTATCGCAGTACAATCGACACCCGGCTCTCGTGCTACACTCATCAACGAAGCCACCGATGGATACCCTGTGTGTGTGCAAGGAATTGAAGAGGGTGTAACCATCGACAAAACCATTCAAGTGAAAAGCTTGAGTCGTGCCATTGTCGCCGCGACGGAATGGAACGAGGTCTTGGAAGTCGCTCATGATCCAAAACTTCAAGTCATTACTTCCAATACTACCGAGGCCGCATACGCCCTGGATGCCAGTGATGCGAACATGAACGCTGGCCCACCCAACTCCTACCCTGCAAAATTATGCCATGTATTACTCGAACGCTATACACATAACTTAGCGCCCTTAACTCTCGCACCTTGTGAATTGGTTGAAGGCAATGGGCTGGTATTACGAGGCCTGGTATTGGAACAAGCAGTCACTTGGGAACTGGATGACGCCTTTACTACCTGGGTACACGATGAATGCATTTGGCTAAGTTCCATGGTTGATCGCATGGTTGTGCCGCCTAAAGAGGATGGCCCATTGGCAAGCAATGAATTATGTGCGGTGACCGAGCCTTTTTCACTTTGGGTCATTCAAACCATTGCCAACCGCGAAGTCCCTTTCCTGGAACACCCCAACATTACCTGGGTGGAAGATATTGACGCCTCTTTCTTGCGCAAGGTTCGCATACTCAACGGTGCACACACCGGTATGGTCGCCATGTATTTTCCGCAAGGTTTTCGCACAGTACGCGATGTCATGCAAAATGCCGATGCCCACGATTGGGTGCGCGGTCTAATGTTCGAAGAAATCCTGCCATGTATTGTGGAACGTACCGACACTCCGGCTCGCTTTGCTTTCCAAACCATCGAGCGCTTGAGCAACCCCTTCTTTGAACATAGACTTGCCGATATTTCGATGGGACATGATACAAAAGTGACGATTCGTTTGCAATCATCTTACGATGACTATCGAAAAATATACGGCAAAGAGCCTAAACGCTTGAAGGATGCCATCGCGCAAGAAATTGACTAGTTAGCCATCACAGCGACAACCCAGGCCCTGCATAGTCTTAATGATCGCTGGCACTTTTGCATTCAACCCAATGCGCTTTCTAAATTGTGAGATATATTGATCCAATGTACGGCTATTGGGTACATGGTCCAAGCCCCAGCAGATATCAAAGAGCTGATCTCGAGACACTGCCTGACCAATATGCTCATTAAGTAAATGTAGAATCTTAATATCATGCAAAAAGGTGTAAAAAAGATAAAAAAATTACTTTATCTTCGCTGTGGACTAAATCTTTTTGATACTATACCTCCAATGTACAAATTACAGCTAATGGAGTATAACCCTATGCATTACTATCGCAGCCACTTATTCACCTACCCCATCATTCCAGTATTGACCCTGATATTCAGCTTTACAGCGCTGGCCCATGACGTACATGAAGCGCCTCCATTGCCTCGCGCTACAATCACTCCTACTCGCATTGATATGGAGCCGGGCGAAAAACAATGGTTTAAAGTCATTCAAGAAATGACACGTCTCAATTCATCCGTTCATTTGGAAGATGTTGAATGGTCTGTGAACAATATTCCTGGCGGCAATAAGGACATAGGCACTATAGACAACAAGGGAAAGTACACTGCTCCCGCAAAAACACCCAGCCCACGCGAAGTAATCATCTGCGCCAAAGCCAAGAATGTAGAAAATCCATACCTCTGGGCTACCGTTCAGTTTAAAGGCGAAGGCGCTCCATATAAGATGATTATGAACTGGGGTGAATCGATAGAAAACGCCAAACACTTCAAAGACCCCCATTGTATTGCCCTCGATCCTGACGGCAACATCATTATTGCCGATTATGACGGCAGTAAAGTTCACCGCTGGACTCCCGATGGAGAATTCATAGGCTATCTCGGCACTTCAGGTGAAGGCCCCGGTCAAGTCACCAAACCACGAGTCGTTACAACCGGACCCGATAATTTGCTCTACGTCAGCGATCAAAAAAGTGACAAGCCCCGCATTCAGGTTTTTGATAATGATGGAAATTTCGTTCGCATCTTTGCCGCCAAAGGCACAGGGCCTGGACATATTTTACGGGCGCATGGACTTGCCTTTGATCCTGAGGGCAATTTATACGTGGTAGATGTCGACAACATGCGCATCAATTCATACACCCGTGAAGGGGCCTTCCTTAATAGCTGGGGACGCGATGGCCGGTTGCGCGGAGAATTCAATGCCCCGCATGGTTTAGTCATGGACAAAAATGGCGATGCTTTTGTGTCCGGATATTACGGCACTTGCCAAAAGTTCAATCGGCGTGGTGAATACCTCTTTCAATTTGCTGAAGGCAATCCGCCCGATGGCGCGGTCTATATCCACAGCGCATCAGGCGATAAATATGGTAATGTTTATTTGATGGTACGAGGGATGAAAGGATACGGTGGCGCTATTCAAGAAAAAGACCATATTCCCAGCATCTTGAAGTTCAATAATAATGGAGATCATGTAGCCAGTATTACCTTGGAAGTCTCAGGCCACAAAGAAAACTGGGCTACCATAGATGACGAAGGCAATATTTACGCAATCTTTAAAAGCTCAGAAGGATACGGCGTACAAGTTTACGCTCCCCGTTAATCAAAACTTGCGTACTGTGCGGTACAGGCCATACACTATGGGCATACGGAACAGCATTTACTGATTTTGAGAGGAATTTCATTGGCCGTAACATAGGCGATGCCTGTGGCAGACTCAGAGGTACGGATAAGCGAGACAATGGAATACAACAGATGTGTTTTCCCAGTACCCATATCACTAATCAAGATAATCGGCAATGGTGCGTCGGCCCGTAGATTGGCCACAGCGTGAACGCTTCCTGGTTGTGTTGATCTACTAAAAATGCTCCAAAACTATAGCGATCCATAATGACCCGTTATTGTTTAGCGGAGTGGAATCCATTAATCCTCTACCCGCAGAAAACAGCCCCCTACCATGAATCCAGCAGGCTCCGTGTCGCCTATTGCATACACGGCTTAGATTACAAGGAAGTGCCCAAACTTTCAAGTAATTAGCAAGAGATATTTGGATTTGGATAGCAATCGCCTTCACCGGGACGCATATCAATGCATTTGAAGTCTTTTTCGATGAGCACATGCATTGCCTTGCCCCCCTCGAGAGTTACGCTGTCTTCAAAGCCGATTTCACTCGATTTTTCCCATCCTTGAGCTTTATCATGGGGCAATACAATCGATACACAGTTCGGGCTATAGCCTACATCGATTTGAGAGATATCACCTGATTCAAGGCGATATACGAGATGTTGAGATGCAGCATCGGGACCAAATTCCATGCGCGCTTCGACTGATTGTCCGATGGCTAATTGAGCCACTTCTTCTTGCTTAAGACGTAAGCGAATTGAATTGCCTTGGACACGAACTTTCATGATGCATTACTCCTTAGGGGGCCTACTAAATTCCTTGAGTAGTCTATGAAATTCCGGTACCTCACGTAAGGAAATTAGATCTTTATCTCGCCCAATTGCATTCACCAGTTTCCCCCGCAATTCGAGATTCTGCGCACCCAACATACTACGAAGTGAATCAATTGCTTTGGGAACTTCATCGGTCAAAGCATATAAACACGCAAGGTTATACTCTGCTTCCCACCGCTTTGGCTTGTGTGCTTTTGCTTGCTCAAATAAAGCAATTGACTCGTCATATTTTTCCAATCGCATTTGACACAAACCACTTTCTACCAAGGCCTCGTAATGCTGTGCTTTAATCGCAAGTGCAGCCTCATAATAAAGCAACGCTTGTTCATAGTGGTTCTTCTTAAAATACAATTTTGCCATTAACACATCGACCAAGGGTGAATCCGGTGCTTGCTCACGGGCCTTATCCAGCCATTGGGCCGATCCTTCAGTATCATCGAGTTGGACCAAGCAATGTGCTACAAACACTTTAGCTTCGATATAAAGCGGCTGCAGCTCAATCGTCTGTAGAAAGAGTTGAGAGGCTTCTTCAAAATGACCAAGATCCAACTTGAGCCCGCCCAATGCCTGTAATATACGGAATTGCTGCGGCTGCAATGCAAGGGATTCACTATAAGCTTGTTCGGCTTCTTCAGCACGACCTTGCTTCCACAGTACCATCCCCAAAATATTGTGCGCGGTAATATACCCTGGAATTTCCTCTAATATGGAACGCAAATCGCTTTCAGCAATACGCCATTTTTTTTGTTGTACCAGATGCCGCGCCTTGGCCAATTTTTTATGCAGGATTATCGCATCTTTGGGATCCATTCCCCCCATCGATTCGCGATCCGTTTCTGAGGAAATGTATCCTAGCGCTTCCAGCATTTCCAATGTTTCATCATCCATCGGCGTTTCTTGAGCCGGCAAATTCATCGCTTCGCTATCGGTAATAAGCGATTCGAGCATCGCCGACAATTCTGCTACCCGATCAGGATGTTGATCATGAATATTCCTCAACTCTTGTGGATCAGCAGTCAAGTCATACAATTCAGGCCGCGGTGCTTTAATATACTTATACCCTTCATGACGCACGGCATACAGCGGGGCCATGCCGAAACCCACTTCGGACAACAACGATTCGGAATACTGCGGTTGCGCTTGTGGGCCCTTCTCGCCTTTAAGCCAATCCGTCACATCTATACCCTGTACACCTTCAATTTCAGGCATATCCAGTAACGATAATATTGTAGGAACGATGTCGGCTTGATGAACGGGTTGATCGGTTTTGGTACCGGCTGGAAGTCTGCCGGGGTAACGCCAAACCATTGGAATTTTCACGGTAGCATCGTAAACAAAGATTGAATGAGTATCTTCGCCATGATCCCCTAGACTTTCTCCATGATCGGCTGTGATGACAACCAATGTATTGTCCAGATCCCCTTTTTCCTCAAGCCAATTGATGACAGCTTCTACTCCGTCATCCGCTTGGGCAATTTCGGCATCATACGGAGTGGGCAACATCTGGCGATTAGGAATATTCGCTTTCCAAGGTTGGTGGGGATCAAACAAGTGCATCCACATAAAGAAAGGGGCTTCTTCATTATCGGGGTTACTTTTCCACCCTTCGAGCATATCAATGGCCAATTTCGCCGTTTTTTGCGCAGGGCGATCACGAATCATGAACGTTTTGGGGTTATCCTCATCCCAAAGCTCGTCGTTGTACTCATCAAAACCTTGACTCAAATTATACCGACGGTTCAATACTTCAGCTGAAACAATACCGTGAGTGGAATATCCTGTATCCTTAAGAATTTCAGCCAATGTTAAGGCTTTATCACTCAATACATAAGTACCATTGGCCCGCACTCCATGTGCCGGGGGTAACAATCCAGTCATGATGGTACTGTGGGAGGGTAAAGTAATAGGCGTCGCAGCAATGGCATTGGTACACACCACGCCCTCTTCCGCCATAGAATCTATTGCCTGAGTATGGGCGAAATGAAAGCCGTAGCACCCAATACGGTCTTGGCGACAAGTATCTAAAGTAACCAACAACACATTGGGGCGGGATTCATTTTTTGTGGTCGGCACATCGAATGGAGAACTTTTTTCTTGTCCACAACCTGCAAAAATTGTTGACAAGAATAGGAATAGTCTCAAAAAGACATTTAACCGAATTTTAATGTGCTTCAACTTGCAATTCATGGGATTACTATATATACTTCATATAAGTCATTTCCAATGAAATTTTACTAGGAGGAGCTACCTTAAATGAAAATATTTTTTCGTTTTTTACTGGCTTTATCGCTAATAACCCCCATGGTTGGATATTCGGATTCTATTGAAACCGATATCGGAAATTACTCCGTTACTAATGAAAATACTTCAGTTGCTTCTACCGTTTCAGCTTCGGGTGCAGCATACGGTTCAGGTTTGTACCTCTATGGTGGTGCTCGACTGGCGCATAGCGGTCAAGTACTAAGCCTTGATAATTCACCCTCTGCCAGTTTTATCTATACAGGAAATGGTCCTGGTACATTAGATCCTACAGGCCGTCATTTAGTGATGGGTGTTCAAGATATGCTAGCGGGGGTTACCTTACAGCGTAAAGTGTATGTTCCTACCGATAACTCATTTATCCGTTGGGTCAATAAAGTCGTCAATACAAGTGATGAGGACGTTGAAGTTGCCCTTGTTATCGAGGGTTTAATCGATGCTCAATCTACTTTGGCCTTTTCCACTAACGAAGATGGCATTTTCGACACTGACGATGATTGGGTTATTACCGAACGTTATGCATACCCGCCTGATGAAACCCGCATACCTTTACCCGAAAATACTCTTGTACACGTACTTAACGGTTCAGGTGATGGTCCAGAATTGTCAGGAACCTTTTTCGAAGATGGTCAAATGGAATGGTCATATTATTTTGAATTACCCGCTGGCGAAACTGCAGTTATTATGCACTTTGTTTCTGATGTAACCGAAATTAATGATGGCCTAATCGTTGATTTTGCTGATGCCTTAGCTGAAGGGGATGTACCCGGTGCACTGAACTTCATGACTCAAGCAGAATATTCACAACTACTCAGCGAATATGCCGCCACCATTGGTCTCGGCGATAGCGGTAGCGGTGGTGGGTGTTTTATCGCTACAGCAGCCTTTGGGACTCCTATGGCCCAAGAAATCAATACATTGCGTAATGTTCGTGATAGCTACATGCTGAATAACGCTGTGGGTGCTGCATTTGTAGACACTTACTACCGTTTAAGCCCAGCTGTTGCTGATAAAGTAGCTGGGCACCCTACATTGGCTGCCGTAATTCGAATCATATTAATGCCTGTAGTCATGATTGGGAATATCATTCTTTCATCTCCAATGGTATTGGTAAGCGCCCTGATGGTTGGTGCTGGACTGCTTATTGCACGTCGCCGTCGCAAAAGTTTTTCCACATAAGCAATATTTAAATACACACTTATTTGAGCGCGAAGGATTCTGTCCTTCACGCTTTTTTGTTCCCGTTCTCCCAAAAAACGATGCCAATGCAGTCTCCGGTGTGCTAAACTACGACTGTAGTAAGGAATCAACGACTATCGGGGGGTATCGTCAGTGGCATTGCAGCAATCAATTGGCTTTTTGGGCTTTGGCAATATGGGCCAGGCCATCGGGGACGGCTTAATAGACGCCGGTGAGATCACCACGTCCCAATTGGTCCTTTATGATCTCTTTGCAGAAAAACTCGCCCCGTATGCTGAACAAGGCGCTACGATTGCGCTTTCACCTAGGGATCTCGCTGCGAATAGTGATATCCTTATTTTGGCCACGAAACCACAGGATATGGAAGCGGCTCTTATTGAGATCAAAGCCCAATTTTCACTAGACACCGTGGTCATTTCGATTGCGGCGGGTCTCTCAATCTCCTTTTTTGAAAAGCACTTAGGGAACGAGGCGCGCATCATTCGGGTAATGCCCAATACCCCTGCTATGGTTAGCGCTGGAGCTGCCGGGTACGCACTAAACTCCGCCTGCACTGAGACGGACGAAGCCATTGCACACACTGTATTCAATACTATTGGCATTGGATTACCTGTGCCTGAATCATCCATTGATGCAGTTACGGCTATCAGCGGAAGCGGTCCCGCATACTTTTTTTATTTTGTGGAATGTATTTGCAAGGCAGGCGTAGAATTAGGCTTGTCAGAAGAACAGGCAACCAAATTGGCTGTTCAGACATTATATGGTGCAGGGCGATTGCTCGTGGAGAGCGAAGAATCGGCTCAATCCCTGCGCGAAAAGGTTACTTCGAAGGGTGGAACGACCCATGCCGCATTGAAGTCATTTCGAGATAGCCAATTAGAACAAACGGTACTCACAGCGATGCGCGCTGCGGCGGACCGTTCACGGGAACTAGGAAAATAGAAACGACTGTAGTAAAACCTTAAGGGGGTCAGAACCATGGCTGAAGAATTTGCAATGAACAAAAACGATAACGAAGAGTTTGACAACGTTATCAAGATGAATGAGGAAAACTCCAGCGAAGAAGCAATCGCTGAAGAAATCTCTGAGAGCGAAAATACGGGCCTCGAAATCACTCAACAACCCAGTACTGTATTTCGTCGTGCATTATTAGGTGGCTACAAAACGGTCGATGTTGATAAATACATCGAAAAAAGCAAAAAACTGCTCCAAACAGCGTTAGAAGAAAATATGCAGTTAAAAGTTAAAATCGATGAGATGCGTGAAGGCAGTATTACGATGCGAACAGCTCTATCATCTGCGATGAAATTCTCGGAGAACATCAGCGACACCGCCAAGCGTGAAGCGACTTCATTGATCGAAAATGCTCATCACGCCGCTAAGCGTTTCGAGAACGATTCTGAAGGCCTTGGAAATAGCCTCTCAAATGAAATCGATGCCTTGCGCATTCAACGTGATCGCATCACTCAAGAATTGGGCGCGACATTGGAAAGTCACATTCGATTACTCGACACGATTGATATGAATTCAATGACAGACGAAACACGCGGTACGGTTAAAGATATACTCGATTTGAAATAATCGCCCACGGATCCGTCTAAATACTATAGAAACACTAATTCTTCCATCTCCTGTATATAAACGGGAGATGGTAGACTGACTTAAGAGGTAAAGTATGACCATCTGTATGGTAATAGCGGGATTGGCTTTGGCTTCTTTTGGGCAACAGCCCGCACAGGATGCCGATGATGTGTTACGCTTATTAAGTGAACGCCGTGCATCTCTGACTACATTACAGGCCGAATTTTCGCAACTGACCATATCCAGTGATGAAGATATCGTCTCCTGTGGAACGTTGACCTATGCAAAACCGAAACGCATCATATTCCGCTATGCTGAGCCTCCTATTGAATACATGATCGATGAAGACTATGCCTATGAATACGATGCTGAATTGGAGCAGATTCTCATTTTCGATATAGAAGGCCGCACGGAAGTCGAAGCTTTTTTCCTGGGCTTGGAAAGCAATATCGATGTCCTAAAAGAATCCTACACGATTAAAGTATTGACTCCACTCAATACCGAGCGGGATGCAGTAGCCATTGAGTTGGTGCCTATTCCCAAAGAAGATGAAGAAGCGGTATTTGAAAAAATCACCTTGCAACTGCGCAAGGAAGATTACTTGCCCGTCCAAATTGACATCATCAACAGCGAATCATCAAGCATTAATTTCACGATTAAGAATTTTACCTTAAATAAAGAACTTCCGAAAGAAATCAGCCATGTGTTTGTTCCCAAATTAACCGATGTAATTCTCAACGATGAACCCATTGAAGTTACCGATGCAAAAGGAGCCTATTTCCCGGACAACGATCGCCTGGGATTGCCCACAAAATCTGTTGAGCTGGAGGTAATTGATCCTATAGGTGCATATGTAAATGAGTAAATCCTTTGTGCTTGCATCGGGTTCTCCTCGGCGCAAAGCATTGTTAGAAGATTTAGGCCTGGATATTGATGTCCGGGTAAGTGATGCCGATGAAATTGATCATCTTGGCCCTGAAGCTGTCGTGTTACACAATGCCGGTTTAAAATGTGACGCGGTCGCTCAAGATGCTTCCGATGATGAGGTCATCATCGCTGCGGACACCATCGTCGTCCTGGGTAAACAAATATTGGGTAAACCAAAATCATTGGACGAAGCCAAAAGCATGTTGCGCAATCTCTCCGGAAATACTCATTGTGTCATGACCGGAGTGGCTGTACGAGGAGAAGTCAACCGACCCAATAGTGTAGGGGTTGAAATCACAGAGGTCACTTTTTGCCCATTGAGTGAAAAGGATATAGATACCTTTGTGCATACCGTTCAACCGCTGGATCGTGCCGGGGCGTATACGGTTGATGGTCCTGGGGGTTTGCTGGTTGCTGGATACAACGGATGTTATTACAACGTCTTGGGATTGCCACTGGTGCGCCTGCAAGCAATTCTGCATCACTTTGATATTGATCTCTTCAACGCAATGGACCCTGAGAAAACACGCTTTTTATAGAATCATTCTTTGCTTTTAGCCTTCCTTTTATTGCATGATCCCCACCCGCTGGCTTATACTATCGAAATGAGCTCTAAAAATATTCAATTCACATCTCTAGGGAGTGTGGGTGAAGTAGGTGCTAGCGCGCACTTGTTGACGATCGACGGTTTCCACATTCTCCTGGATTGCGGTATGCACCCCAGTAAAGAAGGTCCGGACAAACTTCCCGATTTTTCGATGCTAAGTAAAGCACCCGATGCCGTCATCATTTCCCATTCTCATATCGATCACTGTGGTTCGTTACCGCATATGGCAACCCTATTTCCGGGGGTACCTGTATATTGTACTCCACCGACCCTGCGCATTATGGATCGCATGTTGCACAACTGTGTATCGGTGATGGGTAAAATCCGCGATGAGCGCGACGTACCGGAATACCCGTTGTATTCGCATATTGATGTGGAAAATATCATCAAACGCGTATACCCCATTACTATTTGTAAAGAGTTTGCTATACATCCCGATAGCAATATACGCATCACTTTCAGTCATGCAGGCCATGTATTGGGGAGTGCATCAGTACTGATTGAATCGCCCAACCACACTGTATTTTATACAGCGGATATTTGCACCGTGGATCAAGAATTGATGGAAGCTTATCGTCCACCGAAGAACCCTGAGAAGATCGATACACTCATCGTTGAGTCCACTTACGGTGCGACAGAGAATGCCGATCAAATCTTATTTGAAAACGAAGTAGAACGATTTGGTTCCTCAATCGCCGAAGTCCTGACCGATGGCGGAGTCGCCTTAATACCCTCTTTTGCATTGGGACGTGCACAGGAAATTCTGAACATCGTCACCCGCCTACAAGAAGAAGGGACCATTCCTTGGGTACCCATCTATGCATCGGGCCTGGGTCGTGCAGTCTATGAAATTTACGATGACTTTTTTGATGACTTAAAGCCCACGGCAGAATTGAGCCCTTTAGATGAATTTCTCAATGTTGGAAATGTCTGGAAACCCGATGTTGCTCGACGCTTGATACAAGAACCTAGCATCATTGTGGCCACGTCCGGCATGATGCTAGAAAACACCCCTTCTGCAATGATTGCCCAGCATATGGTGCGCGAAACTCATCACGGCATCTTCTTTGTAGGCTATTGCGCAGAAGACACTGTAGGTGCGGCGCTTAAAGAAGCAAAGGTCGGCGACCAATTGGTCTTTGAACTTGAAGGGGAGCCTGTTCATATCGCACTCAACAACATACAGTCCTTTCACTTTAGTGCTCATGCCAATCGCGAAGAGTTAAGCGATGTTATCGATGCGATTCCTTCTAAAAATGTGATCTATGTCCATGGCGATCCGCCTGCTTTGGAATGGATGGAGTACAATACGGCAAAAGGCCGCAATAAATACGTTCCGGCTATCGGTCAAACCATCTTGCTTGAAGGATAAGCTATGGCACGCGAACGTAATCGATTGATTGACTGGTGCTTGACTTCGGCTATTCTCAGTTATTTTACAGTTATCAAATTATTACCGTTGTCGGTGGCTCGGCGGATAGGTAAATGGGGCGCCCTTTTCGCCTATTACACTCTCCCGCGTGTACGTAAAATTGGCATGGGCAATCTAAACTTAGCCTATGGCGATACGATTAGCATAAAGGAAAAAAAGGCCATACTCAAGGATTCCATGGTGAACCTTGGCCTCATCGGTGTTGAATTACCCCACAATGAATTGTTGCATTCCGATAAACGCGACCAATATTGCCAAGTGTTGGGCGAAGAACTTTTAAAAGAGCACGGTACCGGAGTCATCTTTAGTGGCCATTATGGGAACTGGGAATGGGGTTTTGGGATGTTTTTAGGTGCCGGACATGATGCCGCAGGTATTGTTCGCCCACTGCGTAATGAACGCTTAAATGCCTATATTGAAAAAAAACGAAAAACGTCGGGTGTGCAAATTATTGGGAAAAGAGCTGCTGCAGCTGAAGCCCTTCGGGTGTTGAGAAAAGGCACCCATGTTGGCATCCTCGCCGACCAAAGTCCCCGGAGAAATGGTGTTCCGACTACATTTTTTGGTCAACTATGCTGGTCCACTATCGGCCCCGCCATGATTGCATTACGCGCGAAAAAGCCTGTTTATCCCATGTTTATAACCCGTGATGAAAAGGGCTTCTATACCCTAGAGCTGTATCCACCCATTCCGTTTGAACCAACAGGTCAATTAAAGAATGATATAATTGCTCTCACCCAAAAATGTCAGGATGTGGTGGAAGAACATGTGCGTAAAAAACCTGGGCATTGGATGTGGATTCATGATCGGTGGAAGAAACAACGCCGCTTAGAAGAAGAATGGGAAGATCTATTGAAAGAGAAACTTTAACCTTTTCGCTATACCCCATTGAATTGAAATTTGCACCTGCGCTTCATTCTCGCTAGGATGGTACTATGAGCAAACAAACGTGTATACAATGCGGTACTAAAGATGAACTGTGTGCCACGATGTGCTCCAAATGTGGTACGCCGTACCCAGTGCCCGACCCCGATGAAGCCCAAGAAATTGAAAAAGGGCAATTGATCGCCAATCGTTATGTCATCTTAGGTCGTATAGGTCAAGGCGGCATGGGATGCATCTATAAAGTGCAAGACAACACCCTAGGCGAAGTAGTGGCCCTTAAAACACTTTTACCGGCTTATGTACAGGATAAAATTGTTGTTGATCGTTTCTTCAATGAAGCGCGAATCGCGCGTGGCCTTTCCCATCCTCATATCGTGCGTGTACACGACATCGGCACAGCCGATAGCATTGTCTATATATCAATGGAATTATTGCCCGGCAGCACATTGCGTTCCATGATTGATAAAATGGCCAGTGGAAAACGTATTCCACTTAATGCCATCTTGCGCATGTTTGATGCTCTCTGTGCTGCTTTGGAGTATGCCCATAAGTACACCGTTCATCGAGACATCAAACCCGGAAATGTTATGGTCTTGCCCGATGGCACCGTTAAATTGATGGACTTTGGAATATCCAAGTTGATGTCCAACCCTAATTTAACTCCCTCTTCGATGGTTATGGGAACGCCCCACTACATGTCGCCCGAACAACTTAAAAACAGCGCGGACGTAGATGGGCGAGCTGACATATTCAGTGTGGGTGTGATGCTCTATGAAGCCTTAACAGGGGCTATCCCTACAGGTTTAGGGCAACGTTCTGCCATACAAAACCAAATTCCTCCAGCACTTGTCCCTATTGTTCAAAAATGTTGTAACGACGACCCTTTACAGCGCTATCAAACAGTCACGGATCTACGAAATGCTTTACGACTAGTTCGCGAGCAGTTCGAAACAGGTATTAAACCGGGGCTAGCTACCGATTCAAACATCTTTGGCCCTGCTACTATCTCAGCTCCCATAATTACAGCACCCTCAACGGTATCGCGTAAGCTCGCAGCGCTTGTTGCAGTGGGATTGATTTGCGCGCCTGCCTATGTTGGCTTATCCTGGGCAAAGGGTGCGCGTATGGCCGCATTGGAACAAGCTGCAGAAGACATTAATGCTCAAGCCCAAGCAGACGCTTCAAAACCGGTCGCTCAGACTGGTGACTCACTTACGCAAGTACACCAGCTTATTATGAATGCAAAAAGCGCTGCGGTATCTGCTGCTGACTCGGATCTTGATTCCGCACTCTTAGAAGAAGCCAAGACCCTTTATAAACAAGCCACAAGTACACGATCAGACGATGGCGCTATGAAATTAAGCTGGCAGGCCCTACATCGTTATTTAGCCGTCGCTTATGCACCGAAAGCTATGGAGTTTATACCTGAAAGTGAATCATTATCAGCCTTTTTAATTGATATAGAAGAAGTATCTGTAGGGGAATTTTGGCGATTTGTCGACACACATAAATGGCGCGTACACCCTGAGGCCAAAAGGCTCTCTATGGATGATCCCATTAGCTTTGTTACCTATTATGATGCAGCAAGCTTCCTGTATTCCCAACAGCCAGCAAAACGATTGCCGACCGAAGCCCACATCGAACAAGCAGTATCCACTGTACAAAATCGACTCGACGAAAACCCTGATCATGAAGATGGCACTTCATGGGGCTGGGAAAATTTCTTTAACCTTACTCGTCTGAAGAATGAAGACCAATCACCCACGATTCTTATGGAGACAGACGTGGTCATTCTTCAAGTACAAGAAGATAGCAACAGTATTCAACTGTCTCCCCCCGACAACATAAATTATGAACATTTTTCTCCAAATGTTGGATTTCGAGGAGTGATCGAATTACCGACATCTGTTGCAGAAGTCAAAGCATGGATCAAAGAAAATAATTTATAAAAAAGTATTGGATTGCGTTGACAGTCCACTCTTAGTTTGGCTACCATAGCCTCAGTGGTGAACAGTATTTTTATGCGGAAAGTTACTGGAGCAAAAAGCGGAAGCACATCGAACAGGGGATTTTATGAGTCAAATGAATTGTCCACATTGTCATTCAGAAGACATTGTACCGGAAAATGTACCTCAAGGGGTCGTAGCCGTAATGCCATGCCCCAAATGCTCACAACTGTTGGTTCGATTTCGAAATAAAATGATCGCGCTCAATCGAGATATCTTAGCAAACGGCTCAAAAGAAGAACGCACCTTTCATTTGGCCGAAGTTATTTCCGAATTCATGGAAGATACCGAAATCGGTTTCTATATGATGTCCCCACGTATTTTTGATGAAGCACCGGGTCTCTCTCAGCCTCAAGAGGACACTGGTAACGATGAATTTGAAGTGGTGGATGTAACTCCAACTGAGGTTCGCGAAGAATTAGAACCCATTTCGGATGATGAAGCTCAGCGTTTTGTCAATTTCGAATTAAATGCACTGGACAATATGGAATATTTCAAAAAGCATTTTGAATAGACTGTTAAACTAGTTTTGACCTACCCATGACCATACTTCGTATGATCATTTTTTTGCAAAGTAGATCGGTTGGCTTGAAATAACGCTACACCCGCAGCTACAGAAGCATTCAGGCTATCCATATTATTGTGCAAAGGAATATTGACTAGATCGTCACAACTCTTTTCGATAACTGGGCGCATGCCTTTAGTTTCGTTTCCAATGATCAAAGCCGTCTTCGTAGGCCAATCAAGCGTAAATATATCGGTAGTCCCTTTTGCATCCAGTCCATATACCCAAAAATGAGCATCTTTTAGTTGCTTGATGGTCTGACTAAGATTATTGGATTTGATAATTGGGATGTTAAACACGGCGCCTGTACTCGCACGTACCACACTATCGTCGATCAACGCTCCTTTACGGGCCGTCAAAATAATGGCTGCCGTACCTGAAGCCACTGCGGTACGGATGATCATGCCCAAGTTTTTGGGGTGATGAACCTGATCCAATATGAGAATAGTAGTGATATCGGGGCAGAAATTAATGAAAAATTTTAAATCTGTATACTCAATCGGGCTCACTTTTGCCGCAATGCCTTGATGCTCCATAGTGCGGGTCAACTCATTGACCTTGGCTTGGGGGACAAAATCGAAGGGAATGGATTTAGATTTCGCTTCATCTAGAATGGCACTACACCCAGAAGCCCGAGATTCTTTCGCGACATAGATACGATTAATACTGTATCCCGATTGCATGGCTTCTTTAATGGGTTTAAGGCCGTAAATGATATTGAGATTGGACATAATGTACCTTAGAGCTGCTGGAAGTGATTTTGCATGATTTTACCGCACTATGATAGCATGCTTCCATACAATTCGTATTCGAACATTACATCTGTCTGGGTGGTATGCCCGAAGCATAGGGCCAAGGATTTCTTTGTATACACAAAAAAAAGATATAGATAAGCCCCGTAAACGCGCTCAAAACTTCTGGAAAACCTATATGCGGTTAACGCGTTATGTCAAGAAGGATAGAGGCAAACTCATTGCCCTAATTCTCTTTTCCTTCATGGCCGCGAGTTCTCTAGGAATCACTCTATTGGTCACGACAGCTGGAATCGAGATTCTGTATGTTAGCGATACGCTTCCGGTCGTGGAAGGTGTAACCTATACCCTAGGCGAGGAACCGCCCACGGATTTCGACAGGCTTTTAGAACGGTACAACACCAGTGCAATAGAAGCAGAAGATGATGTGGAATCATTAACCGGATGGCGGCCTGATTTTGAAAGTCGAGTGAATGATATTATTCATGGCATGCGAGCTGATATATCCTATGCTCTTCGCATTATTGCTTTTGGGATAATATTGATTACCTTACTGGGTGGTATTGCGCGTTATTTTCAGCAATATTTAGCAGGCGTCATCAGCGCGCATGTCGTTCAGGATTTGCGCATGGAGCTGTATTCGAACCTTCTTCTACAATCACATGACTTTTTCGAATCACGCAAAGCTGGAACAATTATGGCACGTTTTTCCAGTGATGTGATGATGGTAAACACAGGGTTGACCAGTGTATTTGTCATTCTATTCAGAGAACCATTTAAAGTACTTTCCCTCCTTGGCTTAGCATTTTTTGCAAGCCCTAAAATTACCTTGCTAATTGTATTTTTCATTTCCCCACTCATTCTATTATTTATGATGATGGCCAAAAAACTCAAACGCCATGTAACGTCTCAGCTCAATCGATTGGCTACTGTCACCTCCATCTTGATGGAAACTATACAAGGGATTACGGTTGTAAAGAGCTTTCGGATGGAAAATCATGAACTTGACAACATGAAAGTCGAATTGCGATTTTTACGTAAGCAGATGGTGAAAATTTCTCGCCTTAATGCTTTTGTAGGACCGGCTACAGAGTTGTTCCTCATTTGCGGCGCGGCCATTTTGATCATGGTGGGCAACCGTATTATGCAAATGGAGAATTTGGCGGTAGCTGATTTAATCATCCTTGCCTGCACTATGATTGGTGTTGTAGATCCAATGCGTAAGGTGGCCAAGATTAACAACAAAATTCAAGTGAGTGCGGTGAGTGGTGAGCGTGTCTTTTCCTATCTGGATGCCGCACCTTCCGTTCAAGAATCATCAAATCCAATTGATCTTCCAGTGATTCAGCATGAAATCGCATTTGATCATGTAGACTTTTCATATCACGAGGATGCAACTGTCCTAAATGATTTATCATTTAGTGTTAAGAAAGGTGAAATGGTAGCGCTGGTAGGATTTAGTGGAGCAGGTAAAAGTACCATCGCAAAGTTATTACCCCGATTCTACGATCCTACTTCGGGCTCCATCACAATTGATGGGGTGGATATCCGCGAAGCATCTTTCGAAAGTCTACGCGAACAAATTGGGTATGTGACGCAAGACAATGTGCTGTTTAATCGTAGTGTGCATGAAAATATTTCCTTTAGCCGTGATTCCATTACAGAGGACCAGGTTAAGGCAGCGGCTCACGTAGCGCATGCCGATGTATTTATCGACCCAATGCCGGATAACTATCAATCGTCGATCAGTGAAGCAGGGTCAAACCTTTCGGGTGGTCAAAAACAACGCATTGCAATTGCACGGGCTATCGTTAAAGATCCCGCAATCCTTATTCTGGATGAAGCAACTTCGAGCTTGGATACCGAAAGCGAAACTGCTATCCAAAATGCAATTGATGAATTCGTTGTCGGACGAACGACCATTGTTATTGCACACCGCCTCTCCACCATTCAGCGGGCGGATCGGATTATAGTCCTTAGTCAAGGGTCGGTTGCTGAACAGGGCTCGCATCACGAACTGATTGAACAAGGAGGGATCTATAGCCGCTTGCACAACCTTCAGTTTGCGTCGATGGACGACCCAGGGGACGATAGCACTAGAGATGCTGAATCCATCTAATTCTTTTCGGTATACTTTCTAGATGGACAAAGACTTTTACATCGAATGTGGTTGTGGGTATCAGATGTATTTCACGGATAAAGAAATAGGTGCCACTCAATCGTGTTTCAATTGCGGCTTCTCCTTAAAAGTAGACAGCCCAAACACCACTTCGGACAATAACCCAACAGCCAATATCGAAGTAAAAACTAAGAGCTCCCAACCGAAAACATACAGCAGTCCCTTTGAAGATGACGAAGAACCCGATACACCGGTTTTACCGATCTCCTCAACATTTCAGCCTAAAGCAATGGCCGAGCCAGATACTGCTAATGACGACCGCACAGTATATAGCAATGCTGCAAGTGCATTCGGCGACCTGGATGAAGAGGAGGAGGATGTAGAAGAAGCTGCCTCGAGTAATCAGCCAGATCCGAGTTTGATTCGTGAATACGAAGGGCCTGAACACAGCAATCGTTATCGCCAAGTAGACGAGACCGAAAAGTGTCCACGTTGCGGCAATCCTTTCCGGGGCGATTGGGACAAACAATCGATAAACGGTCACGAGATTTGTTATATCTGTTCGAATCAAGCTACTAAGGGCATGCCCGAACGCGCTGACACGAACAAGTTTAACGCGGCTGGAGTAGATTACCTTGAAGAAGGCCAAAAACAAATAGCTGGCCTGGAACATGATATAAAGGTTGAGGGTACTCACGCAGGCGGCGTAGAAAAATTCTGGTTATTCGATCCTGAATCGGATCAGTTCCGCGTCATGCTGTATGTCTTGGCACTGAGCACCATCATGATCACCTTGTACGCCGTGTTTTTTATGGATTCGGGATCCTCTAATCCAGGGGATTACTCCACAGTCGCGTATCAAGCTGAAGTTTCTGGGGAAGCGTCACAACCGCTTCCTGTATGGGGTAAAGTACTCTTAGTGGGGTGGACCATCATCGAATATTTCACTACGTTTGTGGTCACTGTTTTTCTTATATTGTATTTATCAGAACGAATGCCTCATGATCATTTTGGGATGGATATATTCACCACCATTCTGGCATTGTCCCCGTTCTTCATCAGCAAAATATTGATGTCGCTTGTTGTCTATTTTATAGGTAGCGATCCGTCAGCGGTCACTGCGATGGCAGCAATGATTGCGTTGTTACGTATAGGCGGAATAGTACTCACTATCATGACGCTGATGAATCTACTCGACTTTAGAATTCGTGATTTCTTCTACATGATTATCGTGGACTGTATTGTAGGCCATATCATGTCCCTGATCGGTGCTTTAGTTTATGCAGGTATTGCCCAAGTGGCGCTCTAGATAGTACCTTGCTCGATAAAGCGCGCTGCGCGTTTTCCCAATAACTCTACACCATTGATCATTGTCGAAAACCGTTTGTCTTGAGTAAGTCCTTGATCATAGCGGTAGTATATTTGCTGAAGTACCACGGCCAACTTAATCGTGGCAAACACCAAATGATAATTGGCAGAGGATACATCGCGCCCAGTAATTTCAGCATAGATATTGACGCTTTCTGTACGCGTAATCGCCCCAGGTAAGGTATGCAAGAAACACCCGGTGCTCATCAGGCCTTGGGGTTCATCGGGGTTAGTCCAATAACTGAGCATTACGCCCAAGTCAAAGAGCGGATCGCCAATGGTAGACATCTCCCAATCTAGTATACCGATAATTTTGGTCATGTCAGTGGGATCAAGCACAACATTATCGAATTTATAATCGTTGTGTATCATCACCGCACCAGAATCCTCAGGGATGTGCTCAATACACCAGCGTAAGGCATGCTCTACTTCGGGTAAGTCATTGGTCTTGGAGCCTTCATAGCGCTTCGCCCATCCATTTACCTGACGCCCCATAAATGAGCCTTCGGTACGCTGTAAAGATTCTAGCCCTATCGCTTTCCAGTCTATCGAATGCAAGATTGCAAGATTGGTGATCATGGAAATACAGGTTTCGCGCACTTGATTAGATGTAGGGTTAAAGCCCTCAGGATGTTTGGAACGCAGGATAATGCCTTCCGCACGTTCCATTAAATAAAAGTCCGCGCCCATGATGTCATGATCTTCGCAAAACAAGGCGGGCTTGGGGGCAGGCGAATACACGGGATTCAACGCTGACAACACACGGTATTCACGATGCATATCGTGTGCAGCTTTTACTTTGGAACCAAAAGGTGGACGGCGGAGTACAAATTCTTTCTCTCCAACAGTCACGAGATAAGTCAGATTCGAGTGACCACCGGGAAATTGGCGAATAGAAAGTTCGCCTTCTGGCATGCTAAGACCATCACGCAAATAAGGTTCTAATTTCTGCAGTGAAAGTTCTTCACCTTTACGCATATCCACGGCTGTATCGTTTAAGTCCTGCATCTTGCTACTCCTTAAGCACTTGGTTTAAGACTCAAGCATATCAAATCTAGCCAGACTGGACAATACGACAGTTGATGCTTTCACCATCAATTGATAGACTCATTTTTAGTTCAACCTCATTTTTTATAGGAACAAAATCTGTGCTCACCATCGCCGACCCCGATCGTTATGCCCGACACCGGACCGCCCGAGTATCCGACGGAACTATGAATCGAATGCTCCCTGAGCTTTTACTCTCTATGGCCCTCTTTGGATGTATAGGCTCTATTGCCTGGGCCATTCGCGGTACCAACGGCTGGAATGGCATCGACGGCACCATTATCCCTGGCATGATGTGGGGTATTTTATGGTGGTATTGCTGTGCGAGAAAAGGTATTCAAGCCAACAGCAGTGCTCTATGGTTGGGACTGGGCATTGCCGTCGGGGGAGAATTGGGATATGGCATTTATGTATCTTGGATTCGCGGATTTTTTATGCAGGATTCAAGTGGCGAAATGATCTCTGTTGTACCGGGCATTGGGTGGCTATGGTTTTTTATTTGCGGTATAGGATGGGGTGCACCCGGAGGCATTTGCTTGGGCTGGGCGATCAGCACAAAGCGTTCTCTCTCTATCTGGATTCCACGAATTCTCATTCCCTATGCCGCTTATCACAGCGGCGCATGGCTGGTGGATACATTTCCGCAAACCTTTCTTCCCAACTATGATGTGGTTGATTACAGCGATCAAAGCAACAGTATGATTGGTCGCATTATTTGGACGCAGACTTTAAACACAAAGGTTCTCTGTGCGTGGTTAGCCGCTATGTGGGTTGCCATTGTTCAACGCGACAAATCCAGTTATATGATCAACGGTATTATCGGGGGCGGATTTGGATTCGGATTTGCGATATCGGCTATTTGGTGCCTGGGCTATGGATCTGAATCGTATGCACAATCCATCGATTGGTGGAAAGTATGGGAATTAAACGCAGGACTCTTTCTAGGGGCACTCTATGCTCTTGCCCTCTGGTGGAGCATTCGCGACCTCGACAAACGCTACACCCCTGAGGGCATGCCTCTTTCTGAAGACGACTTTACTCACCCCGCTGGTGTATGGAATTTACGCACGACATTTGAAGCCGGCGGCGTCATTATTTTGACCATGACCATTTATTATGAAGATTCATTTCGTACTAGTGTGGCGATGTCGGCACTCTTCGCGATTCCTACAGCTCTACTCATCATGCAATCGCTTAACGGTTTAAAACCACAAGAATGCGACCTACGCCGTGCTCAATTGGCTCAAGCGTTTTGCGTCTTTCTTTTTTTATTCGTGACTTGGCATGGCGCAACCTCTACGCTGGGCATTCATCTCGGGAGACATACCGAGAAAATGGTCGACCAATATTCCTGGCCTATCGAACGGCAATGGCTCTTTGCCCCACTGGGGATTGTGTTTTATGCGGGGACTGTATTTCATATGTTTCGGACGTTGCGCGGCAGCAAGCCAATTTATGTCAAATCCTTTTCTACCTATATTTATTTTTGTATAGTAGGACTTTATGGTACTGGAATGATCTCTATATGGCCTTCTATCATTCACTATTTCTATACCATATTACTTTGTGCCACATTGTTCACATATACTCAACTGAATAAAACATATTCACTTACTGATGACCAAGGAATTAATTCATGAGCACCATACAGCGAATGTTTACTTTCAACTTAATACTCATCTGTTATGGAACACTCGTTGGTTGCCATACATCTACTCACACAAAGCCATCACCCCGTCCAAACATTGTTTTGGTGATGGCGGACGATCAGGGTTGGGGCGATATGGGCTACACAGGGCATCCAGTAGTCAAGACACCGCATTTTGATGCGATGTCACGTGAGGCATTGCGCTTTGATCGCTTTTACGCTGCAGCACCGGTATGTTCACCTACGCGTGCGAGTGTATTGACAGGACGACACCCCAATCGCATGGGATGCTTCAAATGGGGCAATTCAATTCGGCCACAAGAAAACACCATTGCCGAAGTCTTGTATGGGGCCGGTTATGCAACAGGACACTTTGGCAAATGGCACCTAGGTACAACATTGAAGAATAGCCCTGTTAGCCCCGGTGCAAATGGCTTTGACACTTGGCTCTCAGCTCCAAACTTCTATGACAACAATGCGACCATGAGCCGCAACGGGGTCGCGGAAAAAATGGAAGGTGAAAGCTCAATGATTGCAGTTGATACTGCAATTGATTTTATGCGCGCGCAAGCTAAACAGAACAAACCCTTCCTTAGTGTGGTGTGGTTTGGTTCCCCGCACAACCCGCACATCGCCAGCGAAAAAGAGCGTGCACCCTATGCGGATCAGGAATCGCCCAAAAAGATGGACCATTTCTTAGGCGAACTGGCCGGAATGGACACCGCTTTTGGCAAGTTGCGTCAGGAATTGCGTGATTTGGGCATTCACGAAAACACCATTCTTTGGTATTGTTCAGACAATGGCGGTCTTCCCAAATATGGACGCACCGGTGGGCGCGGTCACAAAGGCCAGGTTTGGGAAGGAGGCTTACGGGTACCTGCGATGATTGAGTGGCCTGCGCAAATCCCTCGCAACCCAGCACCGGTAAATATGCCCAGCAACACGGTGGATATATACCCGACATTACTGGATATAGTTCAGGTGTTTACCGAGAACCAAGCACCACTAGACGGCATAAGTTTAATGCCGCTCATCAAGGGAAACATGAGCACCCGCCCTCGGGGCATGGGCTTCTGGGATTATAATACGAAGAAGGGTACACCTGTACGTGCAGAGGCACTGATGCAAAAATTGTTAGCTCTTCAAGCCGATGGTAAAGAAATCACAGACCCTGTACGCTTACGTATGGATGCCCATACAATTACAACTCATTATCCAGAAAATACTTTTCCAGGGCATTCGGCCTGGTTAGTATGGCCATGGAAATTACATCGTATAGAAAAAGAAGGTAACGTATCGTTTGAATTATATAACCTTAAAGACGACCCAATGGAACAATACAATCAAATCACCAACGAAACTGAACAGGTGAAAAACATGAAACAAGAACTAAATCAGTGGCTTGTTTCGGTAGTACGTAGCACCAATGGCGCGGACTATTAATACTCAGAAGGAAATACATTGTGCACTATACTTCATTCACATCATTCTGTCTGACTCTTTTTTTCTGTCACCTCATGGGAGGGAACCGCAACCTTTATCGTAAAAGACGCATCAGGCAATCCGATGCCGGCGCGTGTGCATTTACGCCATAGTAACGACACTCAACCCAAGTTTCTAAAAGAGCAAACGGGCTATCCCTATCACGATAACCATATCGTGTTTGATGGGCAGTATTTCGGTCCCGGATATGTTGGTCCGCGCACCTACACAGACCAATGCAAATAGAAGTAACGCGCGTTTCATGAACTATTCTCCAGACTTCCGAATGGTTAACGTTTTGTCATCTTGACGACCGTAGCCCGTAATACGCAGTTCGGTGTCCATGACTTCGACTGTCGAGTAAGCACTTTCAGCGGTATCGACCATGCCCTTAAAGGTTACATAATGCACACCATTTTTTTCCCCGTAGTTCCCTGCATGATTGTGACCATTGAAGTAGGCTTTCACACAATCGTTCGCATCAATCAAGGCCACAATTTCTTCGGCATTCCACAAGTTGTGTTCATTTTTCGGGAAAATCGGAAAGTGTGCCATGAGTACAACCGACTGACCTTTTTTCGTAGCATCGGCCAAAATATGTTCTAGCCATTTCATTTGACCTTTACCGATGGCACCGTTCCATTTGGGCGATTCGATGTTTTTGTCTACATAATATTTTTCCGCGGCTTTATAAAGAGCACTGCCCTTTGGATAGCCATGAAAACTCACATCGTTGCCATCCAATGCGACGAAGCGCCAGCCTTTCACGGTGAAATCATAATAGCGTGTTTTGAGCCCCATCTTCGTATGCACGTGTTTTTTCTTATCGTCCGCTACCGAGTAATCGTGATTTCCAAGGACATGATGGGATGGGTGCTTGAGCTTGGCCAATATTGGACCGACCACATCAAAACTTTCCCAGTCTTTATCAATGAAATCTCCCAGATGTACCGTAAACTCAAGGCCTTTCGTGTTCAAGTCTTCCACACAGGCCTTCAACTTGGCCGGCGAATTACGATACTGTCGCGCTCCAGCCGTATCCACATCGCAATACTGGCAATCGGAAATCACCCCTATAGTAAAGGGTGCTGCGAAAGCAGAAGTTGAAAAAGCAACCATCAATCTAATAATAAATTTTTTCATTTTAAAAAACCCCTTAGATATAGTTCGTGAGAACTTATAATTATTTCTTTCCATACCGCACCGCATGAAATTCCATCTCGTGTACATCTTCAGGCAATGGGAAACGGTTTATACTTAACACATCATCTTCTACCGCAACTACAGGAAATCCGGTCCAGCCTTGATCAGTACGAATACGGGCGTAACTATTCACTGCTCCATCGGGCATTGCCCAATCACCCGGCTGTGGGGTATCGACCTTTGCCTGGGTTTCACATAAACGTGTGAGCTTACCCTTCCAAACACCTTGGTTTTTATGGACAGGTTTACCATGGATGGCCAAGTAATCGGCGCCAACAGTAAAGTATTCCGCTGATCCATTGGTCACGATGCGCACAATAGCGAATGTCCCTTCAAAAGTAACCGGGGCAATCGAAGTACGGCGTTCAACATTGTTTAGCACGTAGTAGGTGTCGAGACCTCGCTGAATTTCTAGGCCGATGGCATCGGGTCCAGCCGAAGGCAAAGCAATGCGTTTAACTGAATCAATTACGGCTCCCTCAACACTGGGTTCATGGACCGCAGCAAAATGGCTTTGTACATTGTTGCCGCTACGAATAACATCTACATAACGTACACGACGCCCGCTTTCTTTGAGATCACGCTGTCCGGGACCGTTCGAAGCCTCAACGCGTTCGCTAGAAGAAGCCATCCACAAACGGTAGCTGCGTTCTTCTTCAATCCATTGCGCTTGCCACGAATCTGCGTCGGTATCCACACCACGCACATCACGCAAGCCGTAAATATCCTTCATATCAAGACTAGATCCAACTTGAGGCAAGGGCGGTTCTTCGGGTAACGAGATGCCGGAAAATTCAATACGCCCTTCTTTCGCATCGCTCGAAGCAAGATCACTGTACACGCGATAGCGATGCTCTTCGCCCCCACTGACTTTAAAAAAGTCGATGGCAAAACTGTCGTGCTCATCAATTTTCACAAGCACCATGCGACGACGATAGTCATCGCACTGCGCATAGGCCGTGGAGTGCGCTTCTATGACGGAAGCCATGGGCGAGGTCGCCATGATGTCCAGCTCGGGTTTACGTCCGCTGAATTCTTGGCCTTTACCGTCCACCACAACCAGGTTGTGGCTTAAGGTGCTTTTGATCCATTTATTCACAGGCATATCACCCACATAGCCATGATCACCTAGGATGTTATCAGAGCCATCGGTATACAACACACTCAAGTTGTCATAATGGCGATGGCCACCTTGTGGATTTAAAGTCAACGCCAAGACCGATGAATTCGATCCCGAACCATTGCGCAATAAGCCCGTCTGCCAGGCAGGGTAATACAGTTCTTCCGTCTTTAATCCAGTGTCTTGAGTAATCTCCTCGGTACTCAAATTAAAGAGTGCGTATTCACTGGTTGCACTGGAATGGATGGAAGGCAACACGCCGCTATAATATTCGGGGTATCGTTTTAATCCCATCTGCACAATATGAAGACTGGGCTTACTGGAACTGCGCGTATCACTCAAGGTGAGATAATGCGCACTAGGAAATAAAGTGTCGAGTACCGATCGATACATCATACACAGTTGAGTATCGGATGAATACAAATCAACTTTTCCACTGCGCTTGGTAAAATGCGCAGGCCACTCATAACCATGCAACATCTCCGGCACTATCAACAATTGCGAAAGATACATATTCGTATAGGATGGACTCTCAGTACTAAATCCATCATACAAAAATGAGGCATCACGCACCGTTTCGTAACCGCGCAAGGCCGTATCGATATATTCAGGGATACCCAATGTTTTCCCAATCGCCCCCATCGCATTGTAAATGCGCGGGGCTTTATTATTTTCATTATTGGCCTCACCTGCACCACCGACATACGGCTCTGCGCCCATAATGCATTCCAGCAATAAATCGCGTTTCACTTTGGTATCACTGGCTTCATCCCAAATACGTTTCCCTTGGGCATCTACGGCATCGGCTGTAAGATCATAGGCCATCGCGAAATGCGACAGACCCGATACACCATCCGTGCTCGGGTGTACCCGACCAGCACCCCAATAATTTTGCATCATACGCGCTTTATCTAAGGAGTCTTTCTTATACGCGTTTTCGCTCAAATGCCGTTTCCATTCTATGGGCAGGGACGTATCGTGCCAGGCGGCATACAGGGGGTCACAGTCCGCGAAACCGTCCCAATAGTCATGATAAGCCCAGTCTCGATAACACTCCGCATAACGGACCAATACATCCCGCGCAGCTACGGCATATTTGGGATCCTCTGTAAATAGATATGCAAAAGCCAATGATTTGACTGCGCTTCGCATAAAACCAATCTTGCGCTCCCGAATGATGCCGCTAAAACTCACATTCATCGGATAACCCACCCAATGCCATGCCAATTTCCCACTGCGATCCTCCGGGTTGGCGCGCTGAGCATCATTTTGATAATAAGTGATCATCTCACCACGCCGAGGCAAGTTCAATTCCTGCGTTTCTGGATATGCAGCGTCAGGATACGTTTGACCACACGCTCCACACACAATCGATTCAGGATTCTTATAACTCCATCGAGCAAGGGAATGCCCCACCGCTTCCTGACTTTTATCGCCAACACATTTGGGGCAAGTAAAACCGTAGGCATGCGCAGCAGTTTCGCGTGGAATCATCTGCTCAATCCACCCTTTTGGCTGAGCAACAATATAGTCAGCAGTCGAAAGTTGATTCGCCACCCAACCCTGAGCCCATTTATGTTCAGCAATATTGGCTTTAGCACGAGCAAGCATTTCAGGACTAATCATCGCAGGATGTGTAACCTCTGCTTTTTCGAGAATGGCCGTCTTTCGCGCTTCAATCATCGCCCGAAAAGCTTTCTCCTTTTCTGAAACACCTTCTTCCTGCCAAGGCATCAATCCTGCGCCGCGAGTCACAGCTTTCACATAAGTCTCTTTATCGCGCTTAGCAGCCTCTTGAGCATTTACTGTATCACCAAGGCCCAAGGCCAATAACCAGCCCAAGCATATCCATTTCATCATTGAAATCTTCATAAGAACTTTTCCTTGTAGTACACATCTAAACTGTATTGTGACATTCACTACAGCCCATGTAAAGCCTCTCCAATGATCTTTCACAGACATAAAAATGCCGTCTCACGATTCAATAGTATATACTAGAAAGAAATCCAGTTTTTTCAGGAACGGACCATGCGCACCGAGTTTACACGCTTACTAAAGATAGTTAAAAAGACCCATCCAGATGTAGATGAGGACCTCATTCGCCGGGCATATCGAGTGGCCGACAAAGCCCACCAAGGCCAAATGCGCTTATCTCAAGAGCCATACATCACCCATTGCCTCGGGGTAGCAGCCAATGTCGCACGCTTGGGAATGGATGCAAAAACCATCTCTGCCAGTCTATTGCATGATGTTTTGGAAGATACTTCGGTTACCTACGATGAACTCAAGGATGAATTTGGTGAGGACATTGCCAATCTTGTTGACGGCGTGACGAAGATCGGTGGATTGCATCTGGCCGATGTGGAGCCTACCCGTGAAGAAAAACAAGCAGCCAACTTGCGCAAAATGCTTGTAGCAACCGCGAAAGATATCCGGGTCATCTTGATTAAATTAGCTGACCGACTCCACAACTTGCGTACCATAGAACACTTGCCCGAGAAAAAAATTAAGCGTATTTGCCAAGAGACCTTGGATATCTATGTGCCTATGGCCAATCGCTTGAGTCTTTCGCATTGGCAGTGGGAACTGGAAGACCACGCTTTCCACCACTTAAAGCCTGAAGAATATAAAAAAATCGCCCAGCATGTGGCCATGAAACGCCGTGAACGCGAAGTACTTTTGAATGAGCAAATGGCTTTCATTGAAGAGCGTTTACAAGAAGCCGAAGTAAATGCCCGCGTATTTGGTCGCCCAAAGCACTTGTATAGCATTTACCAAAAGATGATTAAACAGGGCAAGACCTATGACGAGGTCCTGGATCTACTGGCCGTTCGCATCATCACTCAAACCGTTAGTGGTTGCTATAACGCACTGGGAGTTATTCATCACGCTTGGCCCCCACAGGGAGGACGATTTAAAGACTATATTGCTGCCCCCAAACCCAATATGTATCAATCCATTCACACCACTGTCATGCTGGAAGGTGGTCGACCCATTGAAGTTCAAATTCGAACTGAAGAAATGGACCGTGCTTCCCGCGAAGGCATTGCAGCTCACTGGAAATATAAGGATGGATCGGAAAAAGTCGATACCAAAGCTGAATCACAATTAACTTGGCTCCGCCAGATGTACGATTGGTTGAAAGATACCCATGCTCCCGAAGAGCTGTTCGATAGCCTTCGCCGAGAGGTGAGTACAACCGCCATTTATGTCAATACACCCAAAGGCGAAGTGATTGAACTACCTGTAGGCGCAACGCCTCTTGACTTTGCATATTCCATTCACTCAGACATTGGAGACCATTATGTTGGCGCAAAAGTCAATGGCAATATGGTGCCTTTACGTTATCACCTCCAACAAAGCGATGTCGTGGAAGTATTAACCGCACGTCACCAAACACCGCACATTGATTGGCTCGACATTGTAGTAACGGGTCGTGCACGCACCCGTATTCGCCAACGATTACGCAACATGGATGAAATGCCAGATGTAGGTCCTGGCGAATCACGCGCGGTAGCTACTCAACAAATCCGTAAAGCTAAACAGATCAAAACTCCCGTTAAAGAAACATCATCCCTTTCGCGGAGTAAAGCAATTTTAATTGAGGGACAGCGCGACATGGAAGTGAGTTTTGCCAAGTGTTGCAACCCTCAACAAGGCGATCCTGTTATTGGGTATATCACCAAACGTCAAGGCATCACGGTACATAAGCCTAATTGTAAATTGCTGGGGAAAACCGGTCGCCATACCGAGCGCATGGTCGCAGCCTCATGGGAAGGCATGGCTCTTATTGAAGCCCGTCTAAAAGTTATGATCGGTTCACGACCCAACGCCTTAATAGATATCACAACCATTATGAAACCCATCAATATCGACATTATGGAAGCAACGTTTATAGACAATCATCAAAGTGAAAGTACCTTTGATTTCAGATTTCTCACAACCGATCGCGATCGAGTTGAACGTGTTAAAGTCGTACTCAACCAGGTTGTAGGTGTTCGTAAGGTCGTGGAAGTAACTGATACCGAAATCGCGGCAAACAACTAGGCATCCCCTATGAATCATTTTAAACTCGTTAGTGAATTCAGTCCTCAGGGCGATCAGCCTCAAGCCATTCAAGAATTGGTCGAAGGTCTAAATGCAGGGCTAACAGACCAAGTATTGCTCGGAGTGACCGGTTCAGGGAAGACTTTCACTATGGCCAATGTTATCCAAGAAGTGAATCGACCCACACTCGTAATGGCGCCAAATAAAATCTTGGCGGCTCAGCTTTATCAAGAATTTAAAGCGTTGTTTCCCGATAATGCTGTGGAGTATTTCGTCAGTTACTACGACTATTACCAGCCCGAAGCCTATATCCCTACAACCGATACTTTTATCGAGAAAGATTCTTCAGTAAATGATGAAATTGATAAAATGCGGCACTCGGCTACACGAGCCTTGTTAACACGACAGGATGTACTGATTGTAGCCAGTGTTTCTTGTATCTACGGTATCGGTTCCCCGGATGAATACAATGAGTTGCGTGTTGAACTATATGTTGGCGATGAATTGGCGCGCAACACTTTACTCGATGGCTTGGTAGCTATGCAGTACCAAAGAAGCGACTATGATTTTCATCGCGGCACCTTCCGCGTACGCGGTGATGTTGTCGATATTTTTCCCGCCTATGAAAGTGACCTTGCAATTCGCGTGGAATATTTCGGCGATGAAATCGAAGCCATCAGCGAAGTAGATCCCCTCCGCGGTGTGGTCAAACGTAAGATGAATCACATCAGCATTTATCCTGGCACCCACTACGCCACGACAGCCCGCACCATGGAAAAAGCCATTCACGGTATACGTGATGAACTTCAAGAACGCTTACTGGAATTGCGTAACAACAATGAAGAACTGTATGCACAACGATTGGAGCAACGCACACGCTACGACCTTGAAATGATGCGCGAACTGGGCTTTTGCAGCGGTATTGAAAATTATTCTCGTCATCTCGATGGCCGTCAAACCGGAGAAGCACCCTATACATTAATGGACTATTTTCCTGATGATTATCTACTGGTCATTGATGAATCCCATATTGCCACACCGCAAGTCGGCGCAATGTTTAAAGGTGACCGCTCGCGTAAAGATAAATTGATCGAATACGGGTTCCGCCTGCCCTGCGCACGCGACAATCGTCCTTTAAAATTTGATGAGTGGCGCGAACGTATTAATCAAGTGATTTACCTTAGCGCAACCCCAGCGGATTATGAAATGGAACAAAGTGATGGTCTATTCGTAGAGCAAGTTGTACGCCCTACAGGCCTGATTGATCCCGAAGTAGAAATTCGATCAGCCGACACCCAAGTAGACGATCTCCTGGACAAGATTCAGGAACGCATCAAATTGGGTGAACGCGTTCTGGTCACTGTACTAACTAAACGCATGGCAGAAGATCTCACCGATTACTACCGTGATGTGGGTATCCGTATTCGCTATATGCACAGCGATGTAGAAACCCTCGAACGTATCGCATTGGTACAAGACTTACGTGCCAACGAGTACGATGTCCTGATCGGCATCAATCTCCTGCGGGAAGGCCTTGATATCCCAGAAGTGGGACTAGTAGCCATTATGGACGCCGATAAAGAGGGCTTTCTGCGTTCGGTATCCAGCCTCATCCAAACCAGCGGACGTGCCGCACGTAACGTCAACGGCAAAGTTATCATGTATGCCAATTCGATGACCGGTTCCATAGAACGCGCATTGGACGAAATGAAACGCCGCCGTAAAAAACAACGTGCTCATAATGAAGAACACAATATCACCCCGAAATCCATCATAAAAGCCGTAGAAGCCCGTGAATCCACAGACTACGAAACCATGTTGACCCGCCCCGTCGCCAAGATGGCAGAAAACGCTGAAGTCTATATCGCAGGATCCGATATCAAGAAAACCTTGGCTGGCTTACGCAAAAAGATGAAAGAAGCTGCCGATCATATGAATTTCGAAGAAGCTGCAGACTATCGCGACCGCATCATTGCGCTTGAAAAGCGTCAGGTTGAGCTAGGTCTGTAGAAATCTAAAGGTATTTTGAATAGCCTGCAAAATACCTTTTTTTAAGATGCCAGAATTGGTTACCATATAATACAGGATTGATAATATGCTCATACGAATTTAATGGTGGTTTAACTTCAATCAATTAATCAACATTGAAATGGGGAATAGCACATGGCAGCCGACCATCAGAACTCCGAAGAAACACCTCAAAAAATTCCACGGATTATGAGTATTTTACTCGAAGAAGAGCTCGTTACCGATGCTCAATTCAAACCCGCGCTTAAAATCCAATCTGCATTGGAACAAGAAAAACAAATCACCGATCTATCGAGGGCATGTACACGATTGGGGATGAATACCCTTTCGGGCATTGTACAAACGGTGACCAATGAAAATCTATATACATCCGATAACCCTGCTGTACTCGCCACCATGCGTGTTGATCTGGATGACAAAATGGAATCATTGCTGGGAGCACTTAAAGAGTAATTATGAAAGGCTAGATAGATTAGGAAATAGTAGGTTATTATGGATGCTCTTGAATAGACATCCATAACCCGCTACAAAGGAATCTGTACCATGTTCCGATTTTTATCCCTGTCTCGCTCCACTCATCTGTTCACAATACTAGGCCTTTTGTGCAGTCTCTTCATCGGCGAATGGGCTCAAGCGCAAAAAAAGACCAAACCAAAAGATATTCTCGCCCTCCCCGAAATCAGTCGTGAAGAAGTAATCGGTTTTGCACTCTACACCGTGCATAAAAACACCTTAAAACTTACCGCACAATTATACCCCTTACTAGACGATGAACCCCGCACTGTACGTTTGGAAGTGGACAAAGGAAACGGGTGGGAAACTATCGCAAAAACAGAGGTCATCGCAGCCGGTTGGACTGCCCCATTTCGTGTAGAAAAATGGGATGATACACAATCCGTTCCCTACCGTGTCGTACATGCCGATCGCTCATACTATACAGGAACGATTCACCAAAACCCTGTAGACAAAAATGAAGTGGTTGTCGCTACTTTTACAGGTAACTCCATCGCTTGGCAACACGGCGGCGATATCCTGCGCGATGATCTCATCGCCAATGTTAAAACAGCCGATGCCGATCTCCTATTCTTTGCTGGAGACCAAGTCTATCATCATACCCGCCACTACAATGCCTGGATGAAATTTGGGCGTGACTTCGGCGAAATGATGCGCGACCGACCCACCATTACCATTCCCGACGATCACGATGTAGGCCAACCGAATCTTTGGGGCCACAGCGGACGCCAATCCTACATTAACGGTGCAGCAGATGGCGGTTATCGCATGCCTGTAGAATATATACAGGAAGTAGAGCGTGCTCAGACCAGCCACCTCCCCGATCCATTTGACCCATCTCCCATTCAACGCGGCATCGGTGTCTACTATACTGACCTTAATTGGGGCCGCATTAGTTTTGCCATCTTAGAAGACCGCAAATTCAAAACAGGACCAGCTTCTTTTTTAGCGGATGTTGATTTACGCGCCGATCACATTGTGCGTGATGAATATGACCCCTACGACTTGGACTATCCTGAAGCTATACTCTTGGGTCAACGTCAACTCGACTTCCTTAACACATGGGGTCAAGATTGGGCTGGCGCCGATTTCAAAGTAGCCCTGTCTCAAACCATTTTCGCCGGAGGGGCCCACATCCACGGCAAACACGACGGGCACCTTAATGCTGACCTAGATTCCAACGGCTGGCCACAAACGGGACGCAACAAAGCCATTGACGCGTTACGCAAGTCGTATGCATTTCACTTAGCCGGCGACCAGCACTTAGCGACCATTTTCCATCACGGAGTAAATAACTTCCGTGACGGCATCGTTTCCTTCTCTGTACCTTCTATTGCAAACCTTTATTTGCGTTGGTGGGAACCATTAGAACCTGGGAAAAACCGTCAACTCGGTGAATCCGAAATTTTAGGTGACCACTATGACGGCTTCAACAATAAAGTCACTTGTTACGCTGTGGCCAATCCAGAGAAGGAACCCAATGGAGGCAACAAGCTAACCACGCGTGCAGCAGGATTCGGAATTGTTCGCTTCGATAAATCCAAACGAACCATTACGATGGAATGTTGGCCCCGCAACGTTGACATCAGCGACCCCAAAGCCCAACAATATAAAGGCTGGCCCAAAACCATCCACCAAACCGACAACTACGGTCGTGAAGCGGTGGCATGGCTACCCAAGATTAACGTGGTTGGTGCAACTAACCCTGTGGTTAAAATTACTGATGACAATACCCATCGGGTTGTATACACCTTGCGCATCAGCGGAACTTCTTTCCAGCCCAAAGTATTCCTGGATGGACGTTTCACGGTGGAGTTAATTGCAGAAGGGAAGAAGGCATTGGTGGCTAAAGGCGTGGCATCGAACCGCAATGAAAATAGTGGGACGTTATCCGCCAACTTTGATACCCGTACAATTAATGTTACCAGTGGGGAAATTCGCGTTGACATTTTGCTCAACGGCCGAATATCCGTTAATGGAAAAGAAATGAATATACCTTTCTTTAAAAAACTGGTCCGTCAATCCGATGAACCATCCATCATCATTTTCCCACACCCCAATGGAAAAACCAACCACGTCAAGAAAGTATTGGACATATGCAAAAAATTAAGCTCTAATACCCAATTGGCAGTCCAGCCCAAGCACTAACTAAACTACAAGCCATTAAAAAAGAGCCTCCCGAACTCTAACGGTTTGGGGGCTGAGTTTTTTATATCTTAATTTTTCCCACGAATGGCGGCCAATTGAGCTGTCATGGCTTTGACCCGTTCTGGATAGTTATCAACAACATTCTTGATTTCAGAGGGGTCTGTATCTAGATTGAACAAACCAAGTCCTCCATGAAAGGGTTTACCTTTAGGCCTTTGACATCCTCCGGACCCACTGCTGAATACCAACTTCCACTCGCCATCGCGCAAAGCAAAAGTGCCATTGGCTGAGTGATTCACCACGGGCGGACGTATCGTGATGGAATGCCCGATAAGCGTATTCATAAAACTAATACTATCTTCCGTTCGCCCTCTAATCGTGCGAAAACCAGTTACATTCATCAAGGTACTGTAAATATCGGTGTGCGTAATGGTTGATTTGGATTGCTGCTTCGCTTCTATGCGTCCAGGCCATGAAACAAAGAATGGAACTCGGTATCCCGCTTCCCACACATCAGTTTTCATATCCCGATATATATAATTCCCCTGATGGTGATCCGTTCTATACGCTTGGATGATATCGTCTTTTACATGATCGTCTTCCCCCAGTTTACGCCGGTACATAAATGATCCATTGTTGCTGGTAAAAATAACAAGTGTGTTTTCTCGAATTCCAACATCGTTCAATGCCTTGGTCAACCGCCTCACGACATCATCCAACTACAACACGAAATCACCATAAGGTCCCAAACCACTCTTTCCTTGAAATCGTTTCGCTGGCCAAACGAGTTTATGCGGCGCGGTCAGCGGAAAGTACAGGAAAAAAGGTTCTATTTTTTAGTTGCTTTCGCGATATACCCCGTTGCTTCATCCGTCAATCGATCCAGGCACCCTTCAAAATCAAAATTCTCCGCCAAGGGTCCTTCCCGTAAAAAACGGGGATTACTTTTCTTATCCTGTTTTCTCGTCACTGGAGTAGTCACCTGTCCATCGCGAATATACACATAAGGCTTAAAATCCAAGGAGTCCATAGCCGTTTTGAACACCGCTTTTCAGGCTCGTACACCAGCAGTATAGGCCCATTAATCCATAACGTATCGGTGTACAAACGGCCGAATTTGAGTGGGCATCCGTAAACGTCATCCATGAATCGGCTAAAGCGTTCATATGCGGTGTTTTAATGGACGATTCAGGATTTAAAGCTTGTACATCGCCGTATCCGAGGTCATCAGCCAAAATAACCACTATATTGGGCGGATCCGCGACTGCCACCCCTATAAATAAGCCTATTAGCCCTAAAAAACTTAATAGTACACGCATATTGGACCTCCATTTGCTTAAAAGTACGTCATAATCAGTGATTATCATAGAGCGTATGGTATTTTTCAACATAGGCTACGATGGACCACAATTGCCAAATATTTGCCCCGAAAGGGCGTTTTACGGTAAGATCCCCGGATTCAAAATGGAAAACCTTACCCTGTGCTTCAATCCGACACAGGGGTTATGTATAACCAACACTCTTTACAAAAGGACAGTCATGACACAAATTATTGATGTACACGCTCGCGAAATTCTGGACTCACGCGGTAATCCCACCGTTGAGGTTGATGTAGAACTGGCCTGTGGAGCCACAGGCCGTGCTGCAGTACCCTCCGGTGCATCTACAGGCGAAAATGAAGCCGTAGAACTGCGCGACGTTAAAGCTAAACGCTATATGGGTAAAGGTGTATTGAAAGCCGTAAAAAATGTAAACGAAATCATGTACCCTGAATTGCTGGGCATGGATGCTATGGACCAACGCGGTGTGGATCAACTAATCTGCTCCCTCGATGGTACCAAAAACAAAGGGAAATTGGGCGCAAACGGTATGCTCGGCGTATCCATGGCCTGTTCCCGTGCTGCAGCCAACGCTCTCGAAATACCTTTATATAAGTACCTTGGCGGACCAAATGCCCACGTATTGCCTGTACCGATGATGAACATCCTTAATGGTGGCTCTCACGCAGACAACAATGTTGATGTGCAAGAATTCATGATCATGCCAGCAGGTGCTAAAACCTTTAAAGATGCTCTGCGTATCGGTACTGAAATCTTCCACTCCCTTAAAGAAGTGCTGAAGAAAAAAAGCCTAAATACTGCTGTAGGTGATGAAGGCGGATTTGCTCCAAATCTGCAATCCAACGTTGAAGCCATCGAATATATCCTCAAAGCCATCAAAAAAGCAGGCTACACAGCCGGTAAAGATGTCTGGATTGCCCTCGACCCGGCTTCCAGTGAGTTTGCTAAAGGTAAAACATACACCTTGGGTGCTGAGAAGAAACCTAAGAAATCGATTGACGAAATGGTTGATTTCTGGGCTGATTGGTGCAAAAAGTACCCAATTATCTCCATCGAAGACGGTTTGGCCGAAAATCACTGGTCTGGCTGGAAAAAACTCACCGAAAAACTCGGCGATAAGGTACAATTAGTAGGTGACGACTTGTTCGTAACCAACACGAAATATTTGGCTCGGGGGATTAAAGAAGGTTCTGCCAACTCTATCCTTGTAAAAGTGAACCAAATTGGTACAATGACAGAAACATTGGATGCTATTTCTATGGCGCAACGAAACAACTTCACAACGGTGATTTCCCATCGTAGTGGTGAAACCGAAGACAGCTTTATCGCTGACTTGGCTGTAGCGACAAACGCTGGTCAAATTAAAACCGGTTCCGCATCACGTAGTGATCGCATTGCAAAATACAATCAGCTTCTGCGTATTGAAGAGGAATTGGGCGACCAAGCTGTATTTCCTGGCTTAGACACATTTGTAAATATTTCGCTCTAGTTTGTAAGGGGGACATATGGCCGCTAAATCGAACGGATGGTATTGGTTTTCATTACTTGCTCTTGTAGCGGGCTTAGCACTGTATGCTTCCGAGCGTGATTTACCTAGTCTGTATGAAGACCATACTGAAAGAACTATAAAACTCCAGGCGTTGGAAGATGATGCCCAACGACTGGAGCGTAAAAAAGTTTCGCTGGAACATAAAATTATGGGCCTGGATACCGATAAGGTGATACAGGAGTCAGCGATTCGTAAGACAACGGGGCATGTGCGTGACGGTGAAACCATTTACCGTATACCCTTACCCGATGAGAATAATTAGCCAATAGGGGCTTTATAGGGGTTGCAATCAAGGGCTGCACCGCGCTTGCAACAAGCATTACTCTGACACATAAACTTGCATTACATACACCTGATGAAGCTGTACAATTGCTGGGCCGAAACGGCTCTTACCGTAAACTGATTCAGAAATCATTACCGGTACGCATTGTTGATCGAGGCACCAATGTCGTGGTCATGGGCGATTCAGATGAAGCCGCACGCGTTACCGCCATGCTTGAAGAACTCCTGATTGCCATCCGCAAAGGCCATGCCCCAACACGTGAAGACGTGATCTATGCCCTAGACGATACCAAGCGTCCGGGCTCAAAAGATCTCGGTGCTGTTTTGGGCGATACACCGTCTGTATTGCGTCAAGACATCGCTATTAAACCGCGTACCCGTGGGCAAAAAGATTTTATGGATGCCGTACGCACGCATGAGATAGTCATCGTCATTGGACCTGCAGGAACCGGGAAAACTTTCCTAGCAATGGCTGTAGCCGTTTCCGCTTTACTCAATCGTGACGTCAAGCGACTCGTCCTCACTCGTCCCGCTGTAGAAGCCGGTGAAAACCTTGGCTTTTTACCCGGTGATTTAAAAGAAAAAGTCGATCCCTATTTAATCCCCTTATACGATGCTTTACATGCCATGGTGGATGAGGAAAAGGCACAACGTATTATGGATCGCGACCAAGTAGAAGTTGCGCCACTGGCCTACATGCGCGGTCGTACACTGGCGCATTGTTTTGCCATTCTTGATGAAGCACAAAACACAACTCCTGAACAGATGAAAATGTTTTTGACCCGTATGGGTGAAGGTTCACGCGCTATCATCACAGGCGACATTACTCAAATTGATTTACCCAAAGGGATTCCCTCTGGTTTGGCCGAAGCCGAAAAAGTATTAAAAGACACCGAAGGCATCGCAACAGTTTATCTAGACAAAGAAGACATCGTGCGTCATCGCTTGGTACAAAATATTGTCGATGCCTATGAATCTTATGAAAACGATGACCAACAGCGCTCGCGCATTACTCGAAATCAATAGATGGAGCGAATAAATGTTTAACCTCTTTAAAAACCGCTCAAAATCTACTTCTAATTTCGCTATGGCAAGCAATGAATCCCCTTCATTGGTTCATAGCAAGCAACGCCTCCAACGCGTATTTATTATAGCCATGTTCGTATTGCTTGTAGCCAGCATAACGGACATGCCTTCCTTTTCCAAAAAAAGCGAAGCCTATGATATTGATCAAGAAGTAGCAGCCAAGCAAGATATTATTACCCAGTTTTCATTTGATACCGAAAATATGGTCGCAACTCATGAAGCCAAGGAAAACGCGGCGCTACGTGTACCCAACACATGGCGTATAGATACCCAGCGAGTGAATGACCAGCTCAACAACCTTGAACGCGGATTCACTTTTCTTTCCGAACGCACCTCTACCATTGAGGAAGCTATTCGACAAGCCTTGCTCGCATCCACATCCGATCAAACCGTTGAAACAATTGTGAATTTAACAGTACGCAAACTAGTCACCGATTGGAAAAAAGATTCTCTTGCAAAAGGGTTTCCTGAAGTAGATGATTTGGTTGTGTGGCTTTCTCCCGACTTAGCTACTTTACCAACTCGTGAATACGAACCCAATGATGAAACGAACCCAAAATCGAAGTTATCAGTCCTACAATTAATCGAAGCCGACGATCGTACGATCGAATTTAGCAATCTACTTCCTTTAACAGAAATGTCTACCACCAGCTTGGAATACATTTTAACAGCCGGTGTAAAACAAAAAGATCGCCCATTAATTCAGAACCATGAGCTGGCCTCTACTACGCTCATTATTGAGCGCAGTATCAAAATGCGTGATTTGACACCCTACCAAGAAATTGAAGCTGAACAAGTCCCAGATGCACAGGTTGCTACTGAATTATTGCAAGCACACATAGTCAATCTATCAAAAGAATTGCCCAGCAAATACGAAAAGACTTTTACCAACTGGGACAAACTTGCCATTGCCGCTTACCAAATGGCTAAAACCAGCATCACTGACACTCTTATCCTAGATGATGTTCGTACGGCTGCTGCACGTGAAGCTGCTCGCCAAAAAGAATCGGCCATTATGGAAACCATTCCAGCAGGCGTTTCTATACAAGATGCCAACAAGGTATGGACTGAACAATCGCGGCTCAATGTTAAGACATATTGGACTAAACTCGACGCAGCTTCCGATCAACCCGGGAGTCTTTTCGGGCCCACCATGGCCAACATGGTTTTTGTCAGCTTATTGCTCATGGCCCTAAAACGTGCCGTTTCTGTACTGGAGCCCAAACGTATCCACGCATTCAAGTCCATGAATGTCATGCTGTTTATAATCGCAGGCACAGTCATGATGGGCCGTGTAATTTTAGTCTTTGATGCTTCAGGGTTCTTAGTCCCCATGACTGCCAGCGCAGTTCTACTCACGATTTTAACCAATGCTCGCTTGGCTTCTATTGCAAGCTTATTGATCGCCGCGATGTTGTCCATCCAATATGGACAAGACTGGCGCTTATTCATGATTGCAGCAGCCATGAGCATTACCGCTATCATCAGCATTTATCGAGTACGTAAACGTCAAGACATTGCAACGGCTGTATTAAAAGCAACCATGGTTGGTATCTTACTCATATTAGCCTCTACCCTATCCACAGGGACCTTGGTCGGCATGGACACCTTGTACGACATCGGCACCATCGCATTTAATGGCCTCGTATGCACCTTGATTATTCCTGGGTTGCTGCCCCCAATGGAAAAACTATTCAGCATTACCACCGATATTCAGTTGCTCGAATATTCTGACTTGAACAATGAAGTCTTGAATCGATTGGCCATTAAAGTACCAGCAACCTACGCCCACAGTTTGATGATAGGGCAAATGGCGGAAGCTGCCTGTGATGCCATTGGTGCAAATGGACTGCTCGCGCGGGTATCGGCATACTATCACGACATCGGCAAATTACGTCGCCCCGAATATTTCAGCGAAAACCAAACCGGGTACAATATTCACGATGACCTATCCCCTCGCTTAAGTGCACGAGCGATTGCTTCACACGTCACCGAAGGAGTGGAACTTGCCCGTGAATACCACTTACCCCAGCCCATCATTCGTGGTATTCTAGAACACCACGGAAACTCGCTCATCAGCTTTTTTTACGCCCAAGCACTTGAGCAACAAAAACATGGCGATGTGCGCGAAGAAGACTTCCGTTATCCTGGACCCAAACCGCAAAGTATGGAAACCGGTATTTTGATGATCTGCGACGCGGTAGAATCCGGAGTGCGCACCATTAAAAACCCCAACGAAGAACGTGTTCGTGAATTTATCGATAAGATCATTCAAGCCCGATCCAATGACCGCCAATTCGATGAATGCGACTTAACACTGAAACAGTTGGATGTTATTGGCGATGTGCTGACTAAAATTGTATGCTCTGCACACCACTCGCGCGTTTCCTACCCAGAAAAACCTGCACAAGAAGAAGCGACTAATGTCATCCACATTTCGTCCGGAGGACCAAGTTGATAGCGACAGATTTGCGTATACGCAACGAATCTACCCGTAAACGAATGTACCGAAGCGACGTACTCACGCGCTTGGCTAACCGCATCTTGGAAGCGGAATCGATTTCGGAACCCTCAGAGGTCAGCATTCTTTTTTGCGACGATCCTTTCATGAGCGAACTAAATAAAGATTATCGAAATAAAAACAGCGCCACCGATGTACTTTCCTTTGAACAAGAAAATATGCCGGGCCAAACTCCCCAAGTATTAGGCGACATCATCATCTCGCTTGAGACTGTAGAGTCCAATTGCTGCGGCGACACTGATACGATGCGCGAAGAAGTGCGCATGCTAGTGTGTCATGGTCTACTGCACTTATTGGGGTATGACCACGGCACCGAAGAAGAAAAAACGATTATGCACCAAAAACAAGCGGAATATTTAGGGGTTTCCGAAGACGCGGCCTGGGATTTTGGCCCGAAAAAGAAGCGTACCCCCCTGAATTCCCAGGGAGAACGAAAAGCTCGTGGACGATAAGCCTGGCTCCCTAGGTCCAAGGACACACCGTAAAATGTGTTTGCTGGTATGGGCAATAGCCATTCTCGTTAGCATCCCGACCATTCAGAGTATCGGTCAACCGCTCACTGAAGAAGCGGGAACGGTTGCCGATAAAACGATCTGGATGTATTTCACCCCCCAAATGTTAATTGGGTTGAGCTTCCTATTGCTCGGATCGGCATTTTTCTCTGCATCCGAAGTGGCCTTTTTCTCCATTCACAGTGTACGGCTGCGTAGTCTTTCCGACAGCCCACAATTGGCTGGACGTAGCGTTGCATCAATGATGCAACACCCCAACCGATTACTGATCACCATTCTCATCGGAAACATGATCGTTAATGTACTGATCAGTGTATTCTTACCGGCCAATATAGAACATGTATTTGAACACGTGTTCCATGTCCCCCCCTTCTGGGCCTACTTCCTAACAGTCGTCATATCCACCTTTATCCTTGTGTTTTTCGGCGAAATTATGCCCAAAGTAGTCGCGGTACGAATCAGCGAAAATTTTGCGAAGTGTGCAGTATTTCCCATGATGCTTTTTGATCGCATCTTAAGCCCTGTGCGCATTGCTGTTCTTGGCTTCACCGATTTTCTATTTCACATTACCCGCTTCAATGACATTAATGCGGCACCCTTTATTACGGACGATGAATTTCTTTCTGTTCTCTCGGACAGTGAAGCACAAGGGGTGATTGAAGAAGAAGAAGAGCAAATGATCCAAGGCATATTGGAGTCCGGCGATTCGATGCTCCGTGAAATCTTAGTACCCCGACCCGACATGATTGCTATTGAAGAAAATGCCAATGTCAAAGACGCGCTGGCCCTTTTCTCTGAGCATGAATTTTCGCGTATGCCTGTGTACAAAGGCAACCTAGACGAAATCGCAGGTATTCTATTTGCCAAAGATTTATTAACGCACATATTCCTTGAGGCTTATGACCATCCCATTAAACCCTTATTAAGACAGGCCAATTTTGTACCCAGCACGATGACCATTCAGGCCTTCATGCGCGATGCCCAGCGAAAGCATATGCACTTGGCCATCGTGGCCGATGAATTTGGCGGTACTGCGGGCATCGTAACGCTTGAAGATGCCATTGAGGAAATCGTAGGCGATATACACGACACCAGCGATGAGCAAGAGCCCCCTAAGGTTGCGCAAATTAGTGAAGATGTTTACCGTGTTGATGGAAGCTTACCCTTAGATGAATTATCCGAATCGATAGGGGTAGATTTAGAAGAGGGTTCTCACGAAACTTTAGCCGGGTTTTTCATAGAGCATACACATAAAATCCCCGAGCAAGGTGACTTATTAAATCTTAATCATGTAGTGCTTGAGGTGGAGGAAGTAGATGGCAAACGCGCTTCAACCTTTACGCTGACCGTTCAGCATGATACACCCAAGGAGGAGGCCTCATGAGCGTATTCCTCATCATAACTATTGTTACCTTCTTCTTGGGTATCGCACTGAACGGTTTGTTTGCCGGCTATGAAACCGGGTTTATTTCCGCCGATCGTATTCGTATACGTTACCTTGCCGAAGAAGAAAATAACGATAAAGCCAAGCATGTTTTAAAAGCACTGGAAAAACCGGACAAGATGCTGACCGTAGTTCTCATCGGAACCAACGTTTCGCTGATATTCGGCACCTTGGCCATTACCAAAGCCTTGCCTGACAATGCATTACTGTCCACGTTAATTGCAACACCCATGTTTTTGGTCTTCGCTGAGATCATTCCTAAAAGTGTTTTCCGCCAACATCCAACTCGATTATCGTTGACACTGTACCCAATCATCCGCTTTTTTGAATGGTTACTGTTCATTCTAATATTACCTACCCTCGTATGTGTAAAAGTCATGAACAAAATCATGGGCGTTTCCAGCGGTGAGACCAATACAATGTTGAGCACCGAAGATGACTTACGTCATTTGATCGACGAAAGTGCCGAGCGTGGCAGTATCGAAAAAATAGAACAAGCCATGATACATGGTGTGATGAATCTACAGACCACCCAAGCAAAAGAGATCATGGTTCCCCGTACTGAAATAAAATCGCTCCCCACAAACGCGAGTCGTTATGAACTGGTAAAATCCTTCAAGGATTCTGGCTTAACACGCATCCCTCTGTATGATGAAACTGTTGATTCTATTGTAGGAGTTGCCAATGTATATGACGTCATGCAAGATCAGGACGTCGATGACCAATCGATTGAGCGTTTTAGTCGCGATATTATTCACACACCGGATACCAAACCCATTGACGAATTGCTACAAGAATTAAAGAAACGCGGTGAGCACATGGCCATCATCAATGATGAATACGGTGGTACTCTCGGACTAATTACTCTGGAAGATGTACTCGAAGAGATTTTCGGCGAAATTCACGACGAACACGACAAAGCACGGGACCTCATCCAAAAAGTAGGCCCTCGGAACTATGTGATTGATGCCCGCATGCCTTTAGAAGAATTGGCAACCGCCCTCGAAATCGCTATTGAAGACGATGCCGTGGAAACCGTGGCCGGTTGGATCATGCACATTGCCGGGCGAATTCCCTCTCAAGGCGAAAAATTGCGCCATGGAGACTTCCGCTTCATCATTCTCGAAGGAAATGAGAAGCGAATCATTAAAATCAGGCTTGATTTACTAAGTGTTCCTTTGGATAATGCCTAATGATCAATTGACTAATTTTCGAGAACTCCATGAACTTACAACTGTTTATCCCATGCTACATCGATCAAGTCTATCCGCAAGTCGGTATGTCTACCGTGTGTTTGCTAGAATCACTCGACTGCACGGTGCACTATCCTGAAGCCCAAACATGTTGCGGACAGCCCCTTCTGAATGCAGGCCATACCTGTGAACTCAAAGGCGTCGCCTCAAATTTCATCAACGTATTTTCTGGAACCGATCCCATTGTTTGCCCTTCGGCCTCTTGCGTATCCATGGTCCGCAATCACTATGCACATGTAGGCATCGACACCTTCACACTTCCACCAATTTTCGAATTGTGTGAATTTTTAACTAAGGAACTCAAAGCTGATTCATTTCCGGCTTCTTTTTCTCCTAAAGTCGGGGTGCATTACGGCTGTCATGGTGTCCGCGAGTTGGGCCTGGCCGAAGCCAGCGAATTACGCAATAAAAATGCACGCCCCGACACCGTCCGGGGTCTATTAGAAGCTATGCATGCCATCACAATTGTCGAGCGTGAACGCACAGACGAATGCTGTGGCTTTGGTGGAATGTTTTGCGTGAGCGAATCCGATGTCAGTGGCTCTATGGGCCAAACCTTACTTGATGATTTTATTCAAGCCGGTGCCGAAGTCATTGTCAGTGCAGACATGAGTTGCCTGATGCATCTCGACGGCATGATTAAACAGCAACAACTCCCCTTGCGGGTCGCTCATATTGCCGAAGTGCTTGCGGGGGATGCTTCATGAGCTCAAAACTTGACCATCCTAAGCAGGCTAGCGAATTCCTGAAAGATCCCAAACGGTCAGAATGGCACGACACCGCGCTTTGGGGCGTACGTAAGCGACGCGATGCTGCGGCCGGCAGTGTACCTGAATGGGAAACTTTGCGCGAGACAGCACAAGCCATTAAGTCGGACGTGATTACGAACATCGACACCTATTTAGAAGCCTTTGAAGATGCGGCCACCGCTGGAGGCGCTACTGTCCATTGGGCCTCGAAGCCGGAAGAGCTAAATCAAACGGTAAACAGCATCCTTAAAGAGCATAAAGCTGAGAACATCGTGAAGAGCAAGTCCATGCTGACTGAAGAATGTGGACTGAATGACTTTCTCCATGATCAAGGGTACGATGTCATTGATACCGACTTGGGCGAGCGTTTGGTACAATTGCGCAACGAAGCACCAAGCCATATTGTGCTCCCTGCTGTACATTTACAGTTGGACGAGATTGCCGATATTTTCCGTGAATCGGTCGAAGGTGAAATCACGGATAACACCGCGCCGTATTTAACTGAAGTCGCGCGACAGGATTTGCGTAAACGCTATTCCGAAGCCGATGTGGGTATCTCGGGCGTGAACTTTGCTGTCGCTGAAACCGGAACGGTCGTGGTATGCAGCAACGAAGGCAACGCGGACCTGGGCACGACTATGCCTAAGGTACACATTGCTTGCATGGGCCTTGAAAAACTGGTCCCGACTTTTGAAGATCTAGGCGTATTCACACGCATCCTTGCACGCAGTGCAACAGGCCAAGCCGTAACTACCTACACCTCACACTTCACCGGACCGCGTGAAGGCGGTGAGCTACATATCGTCATCGTGGACAACGGACGCTCGACGATGATGCACGACGAACACCACGTCAATTCCTTGGCCTGCATTCGTTGTGGCGCCTGCATGAATACCTGTCCCGTGTTCCGCCGCAGCGGTGGACACAGTTACAACTACACTATCCCCGGACCGATTGGCTCGATCCTCGGCGCGAACCATGAACCGGATGCCGCGCACAGTTTGCCCTATGCCTGTAGCCTCTGCGGATCGTGCACCGCCGTATGCCCAGTCAAGATTGACCTGCATGACCAGTTGCTGCATGCGCGTGAGACGATGGTCGAGCAAGGGCACGAGGCCACCTCTAAACGGTGGGGATTGGCTGTCTTTGCTTATGTGGCCGCACGCCCCAAGCTCTTCGGCTTCGCAACCAAATGCGCAAGCATTGCTGCGCGCTTGACGCCGACCGCTCTCCAGAAAATCTTTATCCCAGGCTGGATGAAGTACCGAGCCGTACCGAAACTCGCGCCGAAAAATTTCAAGCAACAAATGAAGGATCGCAATGATGAGCGCTAAAGAGACTATCCTAAACGCTATCCGCGCGAACGCTCGCCCAATCAAAACGCATCCGTGTCCAGCCTTGCCCGAAGCGCATTACACCGGCGATCCCTTCGATACCTTTACTCAATCCATCATTGCCTGCGGTGGAAAAGCGGAACGCGTATCGAGCGAAGCCGAGATGCAATCCGCGATTGCGGAACACTACCCTGACTTAGGTGAGCAAGGCGTCTACAGTGTGTGTCCGGAGGTCTTGCCTTCGAATCGTTCATGGTATGCCGAGACACCCGCCAACGAATTGGAGTCGCCTTACCTCAGTGTATTGCGCGGTACGTTGGGCGTACTCGAAAACGCGGCGGTCTGGATCGACAAAGAAAGTCTCGACATTCCTGCATTGGCCTTTTGGTGCGAACATCTGCTGCTCATCATCGACCACGCCAGCCTCACACCGCGCATGGCCGAAGCCTACCGCACGCTCCACGCGTCAGGCCAACATGACGGCTACTTCATCGCCGGCCCCTCCAAAACCGCCGACATCGCACAAACCCTCGTTATGGGCGCCCAAGGCGCACGGACGTGTCTGGTGCTGGTAAAGGGTTAGATTTTCAACACTCTTGTCCATCTTCGTTGTGATGATGTTCCTGATAAAGAGTGGAAAATTGCTGAATAAATTCTGAAGAACGATGATGTTCTTTTTTAGGTATAAACATTTCTTGCTTTATGCATCAATCATAGATACCTATACCTAAAGGGTATTGGGTGAGACAGCCTGTCACTTTATGCTTGGCAATCCACTCATCAGCTTGTGATTTGCTTTGAAAAACACCTGCTGAGAATGTTGAATTCGCTCCATTAAACACCCAAACAGCATCAAGTTCACTCATAATTACCCCCCACATTTACCATGTAGTGGATGTAGGTTTCGATGCCTTTGAAGGTGTTGGGGAGGTATTGGCGTTCGTTGGGGCCATGGATGCCGTCGTCGGGGAGGGCGAAACCTAACAAAATGGAGTCGGAGTCGAGCTTTTCTTGCATCATGCCGACGACGGGGATACTGCCACCTTCGGGCGAGAAGAGGGTTTCTTTGCCGTAGGTGATGCGGAGGGCGTCTTCGGCCGCTTTCATGTAGGGGGAATGGCGATCCATAGTGGAGCCGGGGCCGCCAGAGTGGTCGTGTAGGCTCCAGTCGAGGCCTTCGGGTACGTGTTCTTTTAGGTAGGCCTCGAGCATGGCGGGAATGTCGCGGTGGTTTTGATGGGCAACGAGGCGTGTGGAGAGTTTGCAGTGGGCCACGGCGGGCAGTACGGTCTTGGCGCCTTCCCCGAGGAATCCGCCCCAAACACCGTTGACGTCCAAGCAAGGGCGAACACCAACGCGCTCAAGAGTGGAGAAGCCCTCTTCTCCACCGAGCACTTTGGAACCAGACATGCCGAGCCATTCTTCGTCGGAGTAAGGCAACTGGGCGATCGCATCGCGTTCGTCCTGGGACAGGTCGCGGACTTTGTCGTAGAAACCGGGCATGGTGACGCGGCCTTGGGCGTCGTGGAGTCCGGTGATGAGTTTGCTGAGCTCGTGTATGGGATTGAGCACGGTGCCGCCGAAGCGTCCGGAGTGGAGATCTTTTTGGTGGGCACGCAGTTCAATTTCGAAGTAGGCGAGTCCGCGCAGGGAATAAGTGATGCCGGGTTGGCCTTTAGCGTAGATGCCGGCATCGGTATTGAGCACGAAGTCGCATTGGAGAAGGTCGATGTTGTTGTCGATGAAGTCTTCGAGATTTTCGGAGCCGATTTCTTCTTCGCCTTCGATGAGGTATTTGATATTAAACGGAATCTCGCCAAATTGAGTGAGGGCCTGAAGCGCTTTGATTTGTGCGAAGATTTGGCCTTTCATGTCGGAGGCGCCGCGGGCATAGATGTAGTCGTCGCGCACGGTGGGCTCGAAAGGGGGCGTGTCCCATTCGTCGAAGGGATCGGCGGGTTGAACATCGTAGTGGCCATAGACGAGCACGGTGGGCTTACCAGGGGCCTCAAGCCATTCACCGTAGACAATGGGGTGTCCGGGGGTTTCTTTGAGTTCTACAGTGCTTAGACCGAGGGATTCGAGCTGGGCTTTAAGCCATTCAGCACACCGGCGGATGTCGGGCTTGTGCTCCGGCAAGGTGGAAACACTGGGGATAGAGAGAAAATCAACGAGTTCAGCGAGATGGTCGTCTTTATGCGCGCGTGCGTAGTCGAGTGCGGATTCGAGTTGTGACATGTGGGTTCCTTTTGTTTATTGTTTGGCCCAGTTCATACCGGTGATCTTCCAATCGGCATCTTCGAGGGTGTAATCGAGTGAAAAGCTAAAGCTGAAGCCGTGGGCACTCAGCAGATAGGGTCCGGCATTGGCAGTCGTGTCGTTAAAGTCGATTTTAACTTGGCTGCGGTCGAGGGTTTCACGGGTGAGCATCTTGTTGCCTTGGATGAGCTTCATGTATTTGGCAAGGGCGGCCTTGTCGGTATAGGCTTCGGAACCGTAATTATCCGATACCATTTCGAGTGCGCCTTCCATGTTATCTTCGAAGAGTAACTCGAACCAACGTTGCTCTGCTTCGAGGAAGGAGTCGTAGTTGCTCTGCGGGTTGGATTGTGCGCGGTGGGCGCAGCCGGTGAGGATAAAGCTAAGTAGCATGCACCCTACTAAACGCATAATGGTCTTGATTGGTCGTTGATTCGTCATGGCCTTGCTATGCTCCTGTAAACCCAGTAGAATTATAGACGTAATTGGCATACAGAATACCCAATCCACACGGGGAAATTCATCTGAGAATGAACATTTTCTTGATTGTGGTGTCTTAGGAAGTAGTGAATGAGCAGTGATGATATAGATACTTCGGTAGTGACCACGGAATTGATCGATGCGGATCTGGAATTGGTGGAGGCGTCTCAGGCGGGTGATGATGAAGCCTTTGATGCTTTCGCCCTGCGCTATACAGATCGCTTGTATAACGTGGTGTACCGCTTTTTGGGTCAGCACGAAGATGCGCAGGATGTGGTGCAGGAGACCTTTGTACGTGCATATCGGAATCTGGATTCATTTGAAGGAAAATCAAAATTTTATACGTGGCTATACAGCATTGCCACGAACCTTGCACGTAATGCTTTGCGGGATCGTGGTCGAAAGGGTCGGGACCAAGGCGTATCCTTAGAAAATTTACAGGATATCGCCCCGAATGTGGCGCAAGTGGCCATACAGACCAATACTCGTCCGGATACTTTAGCTGCTGGGAATGAATTAGCTGAAACCTTGCAAACGTGTATAGAGACTTTGCCGAAACAAAATCGCATGATCTTTGTGTTGCGTACAGTAGATGGTTTGAAATATGACGAAATCGCGGCAGTGTTAGACTGTCCACGCGGTACAGTGAAATCACGATTAAACCAAGCGCGTGTCTTGTTACGAGATGCTTTGCAGGCGCAAGGGTTGGTATAGAGGATGAATAATGAGTGACACGACACAATGTGCAGCCATACGTGAAGAGTTTTCAGCTTTATTGGATGGTGAATTAACAGCCGATGAGCAGGCTCAAATTGATGAGCACTTACTGGAGTGTTCGGAATGTTTGCGCAGCCTGGATACGATGAAAAAAGTCATGGGCATTTATGCAGATTTACCGCATATTCAGTCACCTGAAGACTTATTGGATGGTGTACATGAGGAACTGGCAGACAATAGTATAGAATTTGAGCGCTCCGCAAAAGCGAGTCAACCCGTCTCTTATCGCCCGGTTTTAATCGCGGCAGCAACTTTAGCAATGATGGCTGGAGCTTCGTATATTGCCGTGAATGGCTTGGAATCGAATGTAGAGATGGCGGCGGCGCCTGAAGCGGCTATACAAGCCGACACAGTTACTATAGAAGACAGCTCCAAAAGTGAAGCAGAATTGTTGCGCGAAGAAGCTGAATTTTGGCAGGCAGAAGAGGCCACACCAAAAAAACGATATAAACCCACAATGAAAGAGCTCCGCCAGTTGCATGCCGATGCCTTAAAAAATTCGGCCCCGCCCACGGGCAATGCACAGGAAAAAGCCATGACAAACGATGCAAAGATGAAAGACATGGCTGATATGGTTACGGAAACGGAAATCGGATTAACATCCGAAATCATAGAATATCGCAAACAGCTTAAAGAAAAGGTGTATAACGCATATACCATTCGTGATGATGGATTATGGATTGAAAAAGGATACAGCGATCAAACGGTAATCCCTTTAACACCGGGTACGGATGAGTATGTCACCATGCTGTACAACAAAGAATACTTGCCCTACTTAACGCGGCATACACGTGACATTATTTTTACTTATGAAAATAAGTGGTACCGCATTGCCCATATCGGGCCGTTGATTGCTGATGCGGTGTTGGGTGACCCGCATCCAAACTCCAGAAAAGAACCCACGGATCCCCCACCTCAACCCTAAACTTTGGCTGCCAGATCTTTTAGGCAATCCCAAGTAAATATACCGGAGGTATGCCCGTCATTCCATGCAATGGATACCGCATAATTCCCAAGTACATGAGTACTTTCTGCCTGAATATCGGGCGATATGGTATCGGGATCCAAGAGCAACTCACCGGTATACTCGTGAATACATGAAGCACATCGGCATGAACAACGCACCAACTTGTTGGGTATCTGATCCACTTTACCATCGGGCCATTGCACATGAATGAAGCCGGTTTCAGCAGTAACCACGGGTAATGCAGGTTGTTCTGCACGACGTTTACCCACAGCGCGATGAACATTTTCAGTCATGGTAGCTACCGCTTCTACATCTGCCCCAGCATCCGGAGATTCCATATTGGAAAGTCCATTAACAATAGGAAATTCAGCGAGGGTGTCAAGACCGAAGCGATCTTTGAGCGCCTGGGCACTGTTTCCAAAGATATGGTGTTTCTTATCGCATTCGTCGCACGTAAAGTAGGACATATTTTCAACAATACCGAGAACCGGCACATTTACTTTTTCGAACATGAGGATTCCACGAGCCACATCAACCATGGATAAGGAGTGTGGAGTGGTGACGATGATGGCGCCATCGATGGCAGCTTGCTGCACAAGAGTCAGTTGGATATCGCCGGTTCCGGGGGGCATATCGATGATGAGGTAATCGAGTTCACCCCATGCGGTTTGTTGTAGGATTTGCTGGCAGTAGCCGGAGACCATGGGGCCGCGCATGACAGCAGGTGAATCACCGAGTACAAATCCCATGGACATGACTTTGAGTCCATCGACTTCAATGGGAATTAACATGTTGCCGCGCATCATGAGTTCGGGGCGGTGCATGTTGAATAGTGTGGGTACAGAGGGCCCGTATAAATCGGTGTCGAGCAGACCTACGCGTAGGCCTTCGCGCTGCATGGAGCGGGCGAGTTGTGCGGCAACGGTGGATTTACCGACCCCGCCTTTACAGGAGGATACAGCGATGACACTGTCTATACTGCTTAATGAGTCGACGAGTACATTTTGTTTCTTGGGTTTCATGGCCCCAAGAGTTACTTCGGCGGCGGTCACGCCTTCAATACCTCCAACTGCTGCTTTGCAGTCGGTGACGAATTGTTCTTTCACGGGACAGGCGGGGGTAGTCAGTTCCAAAAGGAAGCTGACAGCGCCTTCTTCAATACTGAGTTCTTTGATGAAGCCTAGCGATACAATGTCGCGTCCTAGGTCGGGATCGATGATGCCGCGCATGGAATCCAGTACTTGTGATTCGGTGACCATACTTTATACTCCTGAAAATCGGTGGATTGAAAACAATTAACCATAGCCGCTTGGGCCGAGAAAGATCTTATTGTACCCTCAAAACAGTGTCGGATGCTAGGTTATTCCCATTTAATCAAGCTGCAAATACTGCTCTTGAACAATTTTCTCTTCATTAAAAAATTTATCCGAAAGAATTTGGATAAATTTTCCTTTTTCCGCAACAACCACCACCCAATACTGTTTAGTCATGCTTTTTAGACGTATTTCATTACCCGAATTTTCATCTATATCTTTTTTAGAGCCAAAAGCCAGAATTTCCTGATCTTTATCTGTGATTTTAAATTTGGGTTTGCCCAACGTTTCCTGAACTTCTCCTAAATCCATTCCCAGTGACACAAGACGAGGGTTATATTTTTTGCTCCTACGAACTTATTTTCATCCTGAACTTAAATTGGACATTCATTTACTTATTAAGATGACTGGAGTAAGGATAATAAACACAGGAACTAGTGGCCATAAATTCCACCCTCCTCTTACTCCCTTTTTAGGCGATGAAAGCTTTTGATACATGTCGAATTCGGCTATTAAGTTATTTTTTGTTCTCCACGAATTTTGAAGGAACAAATCAATTATTTCTGGTGTAGACTAATACTTACTTTTAGGTTGACTAGCATCGTCTACCACCTTTGGACTTAAAATTGAAGCGCCATGTATAGCGAATAATTTATCGTTCTTATACACAAATTAATACGTTCTACACGTCTTGACTAACGGATAAGATAGGCAAGTATACACATCATTTTCTTTTTGAATTCGAAATTGAATGATGCTGACCGTGCGATCCAGTAGTTCGATTTCACATATATTTTCAACCCAAGCTTCTCCAGTTTCACTTGTACCGTATCGTGCAGTTACGGATTGCAAACGGTCAGCAGCTTTTTTAATGGTTTGTGCTGCGGATTCAATTAGAATCGTCATGTAAGCGGAATCTTTACCAGTAGTCATTTGGTCCTGCCCCTATATACCCACCACATCAGGGCCTGAATGAGTGTGTGTCGAACTTATCATAATATGCTGCGCGGGCAATTCTATCTGAGTTATCAGCTCAGCTGCGCGAGCGCGAATTTTTTGGATATCGGTATAGAGCATACCTATACAACCAATATCAACTATGGCCAGGGCTTTGTCACCATCGCTAAATACCGAAGCTTTGACGTATATATCATCGTGAATTCCAGTAAATTGCCTTTTTCTTATCGCCTGCAATAAAGGCACCTGGCGCTGGACTCACAGGGCTTGAAGCGGCACCTGCTTGGAATAGCTTATCTTCAATGACTGATTGTTTTGCTCCACAGCCCAAGCTGATTTCAATTACCGAAACACAAAACACCTACGTATAATAAAGTTCATTGGTCCTACCTTTAATCATTTATATTAAAAATAAATAGTATAGCGTAGGATCCTTTAGATTTAAAAGTGGCTTGATGTATAGGCCTGTTGTGTGATTAGATGGATCACACTTGACCCAATACCCTTAACGAGGAGACCTGGCCCATTATGGATTCGGTACGTGAAGATAAAGCAGCTCAAATCAAAGCCAATACCGAGTGCGATGTTCGTAGCGATGCATTGACGAGATTATTGTATGCAACAGATGCATCCATCTACCAAATTGAGCCCAAGGCTGTGGCTTTTCCGCGTAGTGCGCAGGAAACATCGACATTAATCCAAGCTGCTGCTGCTGAAAGTGTTCCTGTAACGGGACGCGGTGCCGGTACAGGATTGGCCGGTGGTGCCCTTGGTGAAGGGTTAATCGTCGATTTTTCACGGCACAATAAAGGCATTCACGATTTAAATGTGGAAGCGCGGACTGTACGGGTGGAAGCAGGTGTAGTCCTAGACCAACTAAATGCCTACTTACAGCCCCATGGACTACGTTTCGGGCCGGATGTGGCTACGAGTTCACGTGCTACGTTGGGTGGAATGATCAATAATAATTCTTCGGGTTCCCATGTCCCTATGTATGGAACTACGATTGAAAGTGTACGCTCATTGGATGTGGTGTTGGCGGACGGAACCGTTATGACTGTTGGGCATGACCATACAACTTTGCCTACACTGCATTCTCAAGTGGACGCGATCATCCGTAAGCATTCATCTGCAATTGAGCAATATATGCCACCAGGCTTATTGAAGCGCTGGGCAGGCTATGGTCTGGATAAATGGATTCGCGACAGTGCGGATCTCACACGAATGGTCGGAGGTAGCGAGGGCACATTGGCCATTGTAACTTCGGCTGAATTAAATTTGGAACCCCTCCCCACCGCCAAAGGATTGGGCATTATTTTCTTTGCTTCGGTTATGGAAGCAATGCAAGCGACTGTTGACCTATTGGATCTGGAAGCTGCAGCGATAGAGCATATTGATCGGGTGTTATTTGAACAAACACGGGGACAAATTCAATTTAAACAAGCACGGGCTCTGCTCGATCTAGATGATCAGCCTTGCGAAGCTATATTGTTGGTAGAATTTTTTGATCAGATCCCTGAAAAATTAGAGGCCATGAAACAGAAGAACTTAGGGCTTCGTTCTTCGGTGTTTATGGACCATGGAAATCAAGCCCACATATGGGGCTTGCGTAAGGCTGGCTTGTCATTATTAACTGGCTGTAAAGGTGCTGCAAAACCCACTGCGGGATTGGAAGATGTGGCAGTACTTCCGGAAAAATTACCGGAGTATGTGGCTGGTCTACAGTCGTTAATGCAGCCATTGGGTGTGGAAGGATCGTATTATGGTCATGCGGCATCGGGTTTATTGCATGTGCGACCTGTGGTGGATTTACATTCAGCTGAAGACATTGAAAAATACCGAAGCCTCGCGGATGGTGTGTCTGCACTGACGAAGCAGTTTAGAGGATCTATCGCTGCGGAGCATGGCGTGGGGATTGCACGCACTGAATTTTTGCCGGACCATTTAGGCAGGGAGTTAATGGATGCAATGCGAGAGATTAAATCGTTGTTTGATCCGAATAATGTATTCAATCCCGGAAAAATTGTCCCTGCTGAAGGCTATAACTACACCATTGATTCATTTTTACGTCAGGGCGCTAGCCATGAGATTAAACTTCCCTTTGATCCGGTGTTAAAGTTTGCGACGAAGGATGAAAGTTTTATCGGAAACTTAGAACAATGCAATGGCTGTGGTGGATGTCGAAAACCAACAGTGACCATGTGCCCCACATTTATTGCAACGGGCGATGAAATAATGTCGACACGGGGACGTGCCAATACTATTCGTGCAGCGCTAGAGCATACACACAATGGCGGAAGTACTATATTCACACCTGAACTCGAAGCCGCTTTGAGTAATTGCCTTTCATGCAAGGCCTGTACAAGTGAGTGTCCCTCGAATGTGAATATGGCATTACTGAAAGCAGAGTTGCTACATGCTAAACAAAATGAACAAGGTGTTTCATTGCGCGATCGCATGATAGGCCGCGTAGATTCAGTTGGGAGTTGGGCCTCGAAAATGCCTCGCCTGGCCAATGCGTTATTGCGCAATCCTATAGTAAAAAAAGTTAATGAGTCAGTGTTGGGATTATCCGCTGAGCGTCCTATTCCCGCTTATGCCGCTAAACCATTCCAAGCTTCATCCATTGAGCAAAATATTCGTAAACCAGAGCGCGGAATAGTGTATATGTGGGATGATTGTTTCGTACAGTATAACGAACCTACAATTGGTCAATCTGCTATAAAGGTGTTAAATGCGTTGGGGTATTCAGTGGAAGTCTTAAAAAATAAGTCGTGTTGTGGACGTCCTGCATTTAGTACTGGGCAATTAGACATAGCCCGAGAGTATGCACTAAATAATGTACGACAAATAGCTAATTCTTCAAATGATGACCCGATAATATTTTTAGAACCTTCATGCTATTCCATGTTTAAAGAAGATTATCGTGAGTTGGGTATTGAAGGTTCTGAGGCGACCGAAGCCCGATGTCATCTTATTGAAGAATTCGTAGCTGATACATTGCAAAATGAATCTATCACTTCGCCTTGGACAACTTTACAGGAACCGATAGCCATCCATATGCATTGCCATAGTAAGGCGCTTACCGAGCGAAATGCTACTTTCGATATTTTGTCAACTATTGCGAATGCACAGGTTACAAAATTGAACACTGGGTGCTGTGGGATGGCTGGAGCTTTTGGAACATTAAAGGATAAATACGAATTATCAGTCCAAGTGGCCCAACCCTTGCTTGAGCAGATCGATGCATTAGAACAAGGAACGTGTGTAGTGGCATCGGGAACGAGTTGCCGGCATCAGATTGATCACCTTGCGAAACATACTCCAACTAAGCACATCATTGAAGTATTGGCCGACGAATTAAACTAGAGCGTTGGTGACTAAAGCGGAGTATCAGAAGATTCCGCTTTACCATCTCGCTGCGGTACACACGTAATGTTACCTTCTTCATTAAGGTAGTAATTCCGATAACCGTAGTTCAAGCCTTGAGCAGTAGCGGTTACTTCAAACTCTGCAGCGGCTATGGATGAACTAACCGTAATGACTGTTCCGAATACATAACCTGCTTTAACGGCATTTTCAGTCCCAAGAACGGAATCAATAAATGGCGGATTGGATGCACCTAAGGCATCTAAGTCACCGTATTGATTGATACTATTGGTAGTATCAATACCAGAATTTTTATACTGAATTTCAGCAGTAGAAATTGTGCGAAGTGATCCAATAGCGTTTGCCTCATTGGCTGCAATACGAGCACGTCTAATACCGGGGATAACAATAGCGACAATAACTGCAATGATTGCTATTACAATCATTAATTCGATTAACGTAAATCCCCGACCGCGAAACATTGAATTACTCCTTAGATTGAGTAACGGGTATTCCCCTGTGGCGCAAGGCCACAGGGGAAATAAAACTTAAAAAAACTACTTCAAATGTGGTCTACAGTGGAGAGTCTTCTGAGTCAGCGGAACCAGCTGAACGAGGCACCCAGTAAACTACACCAGCTTCATCGATGTAAAAGTTACGTGATCCCAAGTTGTCGGATTGTGATTCAGCAGTAGCTTCGAACCGAGCAGCACTTGAAGAACTACCTTCAGTCACTACAGTTTCAAATACATAACCAGCTTTTACAGCACCTTCCGTTCCGAGTGCAGCATCCAAGAATGGAGGGCTAGCAGCACTCAAGTCATCCAACTCACCATATTGGTTGATGGAGTTGGTGGTATCAATAGCAGCAGATTGATACTGAATCTGTGCTGTTGAAATGGTACGTAAAGAACCAATTGCGTTTGCTTCGTTAGCAGCCATACGTGCACGGAGCATGCCTGGAATGGCGATAGCTGCGATGATAGCGATAATCGCAACAACGATCATCAATTCGATAAGTGTAAAACCTGATTTTTTCATAGTAATTCTCCTTTATTTCAGATTCTTCAATATCCGCATAGATAAAGAAATTCAAAATGTTATGGGCTTTATAGAGCAAGGGACGTGCCAACACACGGGATTCGCATAAGTTATTGAAAAATAACAATTTAACAATACTTTGTCAATAATTTACCTGTTCTTTTATGACCAATTGTTGTCATCGAACTCTTTTTTGTGACAAAAAATGTAACTTTGTATCTATTTTCTACGGAGTGAAGTGAAATTATGGGACTATTTGGGCTTCAATGGCATCTTTTAAGGTGAGGGTGGGCTCGTATTTAGGGTCGATTTCGAGAATAACCGTGACGAGGTCCATTGCTTCGGTGATTTTATCGTATTGAAAAAGTGCACTGGCTTTATTGTGGTATGCAGGTAAATATTCAGCATCTAGGTCAATTGCCATGTCGTAGGCTTTTATCGCATTTTCCAACTCACCTTTCCTGGCCATGAAGGTGGCATATTTATCAAAAAATTCGGCTTTAGGCTCACTGGATTGTATGGCTTGTTCATACCAGTAGCGCGCTTCTTCCATTTGGCCCATACGTACTGCCATGTTGGCTAATTGGAAACGTACATTGCCGTCTTCCGAATTGGTTTTATAGCAAAGTTGTAATTGTTCATGGGCTTCTTCGGTTTTACCTTGTCCATTAAGTGATTCAGCCAAACTTAATCGTACTAAATAAGCTTTAGGTTGCTTTTCCAGACATCTTTTATAAAACCGTTCTGCATGTCCGTAGGATTTATATTCAAGATGAATATTGCCCAACATGTGGCAGGCAACGAAATTTCCTTTGTTGATGTCATATGCACGGCCTGCTAAGAGAGCAGAGTCTTTCCAAAAACTGGTTTCTTTAAATGACATGAGCATTAAGGTAAACGTGATTATGACATAGGCCATTTTGGTAATTCGTTTGCGTTGTTCTTTAGCAAATAGCCATGGATGAATGGTATAGACGACGGCGAAAAAGATCCCAATAAGGGGTATATAGGTGTATCGATCGGCATTGGCCTGTTGTCCAACTTGTACAAACCCAATTACGGGAACTAAAATGCCTAAGTACCACAACCATCCGACAATAAGTTGTGGTGCTTTCTTTCGATATATCCAGGTCACTATTGTAATGGCAAGTAGCACAATTCCTGAGAACACCCCTTTCATAACAGGGATGTTATGTACATCAAGACTATAAAAGAACGAAAGGTTTACAGGCCAAACGGTTCTATACAGATATACAGTATAAGAATTGAGTACATTAATGAATCGCCCAAAAAATCCAAATAGTTCTACGGATGTTGTTGCCCCTCCGTCATTTTGCAGCACGAAGGTTAAGACCGAAGTGGCCATAGACAGTGCGAGTAGAGGGATCTTTTCGAGAGTAGCTCGTATAACGGCTTTTTTATCGCTAAGTCGATTTAGGGGCCAATAATCGAGTAGGAACATGGCACACGGTAAAGTGACGAGCATAGATTTGGACATGAGTCCAAGCAGGAACATCAGGGCAGTCATGCCGTACCATCGCCATTTATGTTCCAAGGTATACCGATAGTATGCGATTAATGTCAGGCTCATAAATATTGCACTGAGCACATCTTTACGCTCGGAGACCCAGGCGACGGATTGTACATGCTGGGGATGAATCGCAAACAGAACAGCAACGATGAGACTTTCCCAATATCGACTGGTCATGCGAAGAAGTGCATAAAACAGCAGTATCGTAGCTAGAATATGATAAATGACATTGCTGGCGTGAAACCCTGAAGCATCGAGACCGTATATGGATGAATCCAATAGGAAGGTCCACCATGTTACTGGGTGCCAACTCACAAAGTAGCTTGAGGTGAGTCCCCACTTAAAGGTTTCCCAATTCAGCCCTTTTTCGATCTCGGGATTGAATATCAAATACGTTTGGTCATCATAGGAAACAAAATCAAAGGTAATGGTTTGGCCAAAAACGGCTATGTTTATCAGCACAAGAAAGAGTAATGTGTATAAACGTTTCTTGCCTTGAAAGGTATTCGACTCTTCCATTATTAAAATTCCTCTATCTCAGATTGAATGGCGTGTAACAGTTCTTTAGATGGTGCATAGGTAGGATCGATTTTTAGTGCTTGCTCTAATACGGCCTTGGCTTCGCGAAAGTGCTCATGAACAACTAAAGCAGATGCTTTGTTGTGGTAGGCAATAACAAAGTTGGGATGCTGAGCAATAATCGTATTGTACACCTGTAATGCTTTATCCAAGTCACCTTGCTGCCACAATAAATTAGCATGTTTTAAGTAATAGTTATTGGTTTTATTTTCATCGCCTTGAGCTTGGGCAATTCGAGCGAGCGCATAGAGTACTTTTGCGTCTTTTGGGTATAAGCTAACCGTTTCAAGTGTGAATGCTTCGGCTTCATCCAAGCGCTCTATTTTTTCCAACAGTATTCCCATATTGGTACGTAGATCATAAAAGGTATGATCTAATTCGAGCCCTTTTTGATAAAAAAGTTCCGCGTGCTCGTAGGTTTTATATTCTAAGTGTATATTCCCAATTAAATAATACGCAACATGGTTATCTTCAGTGGTGGTGACAGCCCGCCCTGAAATAAGAGCGGTGTTTTTCCAGAAACTGGCTTCTTTATATGATAAAAGAATCATAGAGACACACAGAATTACATAGGCCATTTTGGTAATACGTTTTCGGGATTCAATGGCGAATAACCAAGGATGCAAGGTAAATACCACTGCAATAAAAACGCCGATAAGGGGGATGTAAGTATAACGATCCGCGTTGGCTTGGATTCCAACCCGCACGAGTCCAATCACGGGAATCAGAGTACCTAAATACCACAACCAACCGACCAATAACTGAGGTGCTTTTAAGCGATAACTGACTGAAATACCACTTACAATGATTAAAAAAATGGCGGACAGTATTCCTTTAGCCCAAGCGATTTGATCGAAATCTAGCGGATAAAAAAATGAAAGGTTAAAGGGCCAAATTGTTCTGTACAAATAGATACTATAGGAAGTGAGTGCATTAACCACACGCCCTTCTAGCGCATAGGTGCTGATATGGGACACAGCACCGCCTTCATCTTGTACGATGTAGGTAATAATGGCTGTACCTATAGCGAGTAACATGAGTGGGATTTTTTCGAGAATTGCTCGTTGAATAGCTTTTTTATCGGTGAGTCTATTCAGGGGCCAGTAGTCGAGCAAAAACAACACACAAGGTAGAGTCACTAGCATTGACTTGGACATGAGGCCTAAGATGAACATAGCCACTGTCAAACTGTACCACAGCCAGTGTTGGTCTCGGGTATATCGGTGATAGACGATAATGGTTAGTCCCATAAATAGGGCACTAAGCACATCTTTTCTTTCTGAAATCCATGCAACAGATTGCACATGTTGCGGATGTATCGCAAAGAGTACTGCGACAATAAGGCTTTCCCAATAACGATCGCTCATACGGAAAAGTGCGTAAAATAAAAATATGGTCGCGAGTATGTGTAACAACACATTCATTGCGTGGTAGCCGGCCGGGTTCATACCAAAAAGAGATACATCGACCAAGAATGACCACCATGTAACAGGATGCCAACTTACAAAGTAGCCCGTTGTGAGGCCCCATTTGAATGATTCTGTAGTGAGACCTTCTTGTAGGTGGGGATTGTTGAGAATATAGACTTGGTCATCATAATCGACAAAATCAAATGTGATTGTTTGACCAAATACGGCCAAATTGATCAGCACTAAAAAAATAATCGTATACAAACGATTCATAAATAACATCCCCCGATGAAAGTGCTTAAGAATAAAAAAGGGTGCATAGATTTTTACACTTGCTCAAGTACTAATCCGAAATTTACCAATGCAGTAGCTCTGGGAATAGCGGTACCAATATTTACTTGAGCACAATAGGCAATATCGGATTCTAGATTGACAGCACGTAAATTGGATGAATGGGGCGCAGAATCAAAGAGTTCATCGACACCTTGCAATTCTATTCGTGCAGACCAATACTCGTATTTTTCAGCGCCTTCGCCAATTTCCAGTCCTGCACTCATGGCAATGACGGATGCTGCGACCCAATCTTCTTGTGCGCTAAATGAAGGATCTTCGACATTGCCTGCTGGTATTAGCACAATGTCATGCTCATACAGAGCGATGTGCTGCACCACTGCTGAAGCATTGGTGACCGTAGCCATGAGTAGTTCTGGGGCGCCCCAAGCTTCGAGCATGAGGGCGGTACCGTTTGAGGTTGTGAACGCTATAATGCGATCTTTGGCAGCGGAAACGGTACGAGGGCTATTGCCAAAATCGAATCCTTCGGGAGCTAAGCCTTTTCTCTCACCGAATATTAGGCTATCAGGGTTGTTTTGCTTAAAAGCAAGTGCTGTAGGCACATCGGGAACCAAAGTGATAGATTGGGCTCCGGCCTCAAAAAGCATGGTGGCCGTACAACTCGCACGTAACGCATCTACCACAATAGCGGTGCAATTATGTTCTCGGGCAAAGTGACACCCGGCTATACCTTCGATAATGTTTATGGACATATGCAATCAGACGGTTGGTTAAAATAGTACTTGCTAAATTTTACCATATTTTACCGACAGTGAAGGTATGGACCACGATTATTTTACGAAGATATCGTCCAAACTCACTTCTTTTATCGTACCGAATTGGGCCAACGCTTCCATATCGATTTTATTTTTGTCACCAATGATGGATATCAATTTGGGTTTGCCCTTGATATGTTCAGCATGGAATGACATTAAGTCATCCAAGTTGGCCTCTTTAAGTTCTTCAAACCGACGCTGGCGCGGATCGCCTTCCAACCCTAAACGTTCCCACCCACGCACGGCACCTATCACACTGCGAAATCCAATTTTAGTGGTGCGATATCGGTTTGCTATCGAACCTGCTGCTTGTGCATATCGTTCGGGCGACTCAGGCAAATTATCGAAGAGATCCAAAAATGCTTCAACACTTTCGATAGATTTATCCGCTTGACAACCGATCACACCCAGTATTAAGTTTTCTGCATTGGTTCGTCCGCCAGGAATGTATCGTGCTCCAGCTGAATACGCGAGTGCACGGGCCTCTCGCAGTTCTTGGAAGACTATACCGGACATACCACCAGCGAAGTAGTTGTTGTATAGCGAGTTGGGAATAGCTTCTGCTTCATTGAATACTCCATCGGGAAATTCGAAGCGTATTTGGGCTTGGGCCATTTCTTTATGGAAAAAGTAAATTTCATTTTTGGAAATTTTACGCGCGTATTCATAGCGGTATGCCGGGGTCTCTTTAAGGGACCCTTTAACTGCATGGTGCTTTTTCAGTATCGCCACTACTTCCTCTAAAGACAATGAACCCGTGTACGTAATGGTGTGTTTATAATTGAGCAAGTCTTTGATGGCTGCGTGAAGTTCACCCACTGTCAATGCTTTCACCTCTTCTGTACTCAGCATACGCAGGAAGCTGGATTCTTTACCATAGCGGTTATAGCGTCCGACTGCTAAGCTGAGAGCACCGGCATCTTTTTTGACATCTTCACGAGACTTGAGCGTGATGGCTTTAAGCTGCTCGAGCGTTTCGGCATCCGCAACCGGATTTTGAATCACATCGAACATCAACGCCAACGTTTTCTCAAAATTTTCATCCATTCCGGTGATGGAGAAGGAGGATGAATTATCACCAGCACCAAAACCGAATGTACTACCGAGTTTATACCATTCTTTTTTAAGGTCTTCGGATGAAAACTTCGCCGTACCGGATTTATCCATGAGCTGTGAAGCAAAGCTGATTTTCTTGTCCTCTTGAGTTCCGAATTCTACACCGATAGTGAATGAAAACAGGTCGTTTAATGGATTCGATGAGTAATACAACTGCACACCATCCACCAAATCGATAATCTCTAAATCCTTTTCGCGATTTACATAGGTGGGTTCAATATTGGAGTAGGGCATACCAAGTAAATCGCCTGCAAATTTGGATTGGCGAGAGGGGTCAATATTGAGTGGCTCAATGATTGGCTTTTCAACTGGAGGTACTTCATGCTGTTCATCGATGCGTTGTACAACCACGTAATCGTCATTGAAGTATCGATTGGCCACGCGCACAATATCATCTTTGGTGACTTGGCTAATCCGATCCAGATGCTTTACAGCTCTGCCCCACTCTTCGAAAGTAAGGAACGAACGACGCATTGTATCTACTCGATCTTGGTTGGATTCCAATCCAGCTTTTTGATTCTTCTTGAAATCAGTAATGATGGCTGGAATGATCCAGTCTTCAAAGTCGCCGGCTTTCAGCAATGCGATTTGCTCCAAGAGAAGCTTTTCTACATCCTCCAAGGATTGGCCTTCCTTGGGAATCCCATAGAGATGCTGGGAACCATAGTCGTTGTTCACAAGTGGGTATGAACCAGCGCGACGCACTTTTTGTTGCTGATTGAGGTTGATATTTATGAGTCCGGCCTGGGAGTTATCCAGAATCATATCAAGTACCGTTAGTGCTTCGGAATCTTCATGGTGATTGGGTGCTGTTCTGAATCCGAGCTCAACATATTCTTCACCTTGATAATTGACTTGTACGCGTTCAACACCTTTAATGGCTTTTTCTTTCCAAGGGCCCACTTCAGGTACGGGCTTGGATTTCCAGAATGAAAAGTACTCATCGATAATAGAAATGGTTTCGGGAATGTTAATGTCACCACTAATGAAAATGGCCATGTTGTTGGGCACGTAGTAGGTTTCAAAATACTCTTGGATAACTTTAAGGGAAGGGTTCTTTAGGTGTTCTACAGTACCGATGGTGGGCTGTTGGCCATAGGGGTGTTTTTTGTACATGGCTTTGGCCATGGCATAGTAGGAAACCCTATCTTTATTATCGAGACTGCGATTTTTCTCTTCGTATACTGTTTCTAATTCCGTGTGAAATAACCGAAAGACCGGGTTGACATAACGTTGGGACTCGATAGCGGCCCATTGCTCCATACGATTGGAAGGAAGGTTTACCTTGTATACCGTTTCTTCGTGCCACGTGTGTGCATTAACAGCGGTACCGCCCATAATTTTGTAGAGCTTATCGATTTCATTGGGGATGGAGTAATCGGCACCTCGCTGAGCAGCCTTGTTGATTTCAGTATATATGGCTGCGCGTTTTTCGGGATCACTTTCTTTGGAATGTTGTTCATAAAGCTCGACAATTCGATCGAGGTAGACTTTTTCTTTGGCATAATTGGTCGTACCCATATCTTGGTTGCCTTTGAAGAGAAGGTGTTCCAGATAGTGCGCAAGACCTGTATGCGTAGCGGGGTCGTGTTTACTCCCGGCGCGTACAGCGATTTCCGTATAAAAACGAGGGGTTTCGTGGTTTTCAGTCAGGTAAACGGTCAGGCCATTATCCAACTGAAAAATCTGTGCGGATAAAGGATCGCCCGCTAAACCTTCATTTATGGTTTTGTAATCAGCCCAAGAAGGTATTTGTACCAACGTTAACGCCAATACCAACGATATCATCCACATACGTTTCATCGAATATTCTCCTTTATATCTACTTGCTCCATGTTGGAGGTGTAATCTATGTAAGTTCTATGAGGATAACATGCTACCCTGCCAAAAAAACACTTACTTTGTATTATTCATTCCAAGCCCGTTTTGATATCAAAAATGTGGGATTTTTTGGTGGAAAACTTTATTTTTCGACCCCGATCAAGGCATACTATGCTCTTTGTGGGCTGTAGGGTGATTTTTTCACCCAGTTTTGCTGCAAACACCGTCCACCTTCATGTCTCCAACTGTGTTAAAACGCAACTATAATAAAGGTTTATAAACCCATGAACGCGATTCAAGAGTATTTAGCCAAGACACCTGCCAATGACATTAACCCAGGATTTCTGGGCTATATTGCCAATCTAACTCAAGTATCTACTGTGGCTCCGCAAATGGCGGCATCGGTGGTGCAAGAATTGGCTGATCAACGAAAAAATCTGAAATTGATTGCAAGTGAAAACTATTGCTCTTTAGCAACTCAGTTGGCAATGGGTAACCTCTTGACGGATAAATATGCTGAAGGCTTCTCGCAAAATCGTTTCTATGAAGGCTGCGATAACATCGATACAATTGAATCTTATGCGTGTGAGCAAGCCTGTACATTATTTGGCGCGGAACATGCCTACGTGCAACCGCACTCCGGCGCCGATGCGAATATGATTGCGTACTGGGCCATTCTCTCGGCGAAAATCGAAATGCCGGGCGTGGAAGCGCTGGGTAAGAAGTCTGCCGCTCAATTAACCGAGGAAGAGTGGCAAGACATTCGCGAGAAATTGGGTAATCAGCGCTTGATGGGAATGGATTTGGCATCGGGTGGTCACTTAACCCACGGGTACCGCTTCAATGTATCCGCAAAAATGTTTGAATCCCACAATTATGGCGTGAGTGAAAAAACGCACTTACTGGATTACGATGAAATCGAAGCACAGGCCAAAGAAGTAAAGCCACTTATTTTGGTGGCAGGCTACTCAGCATATCCGCGTAAGATTAACTTTAAACGCATGGCGGAAATCGCGCATGGCGTGGGTGCGCTATTCATGGTCGACATGGCGCACTTTGCAGGACTGGTTGCGGGGGGTGTGTTCGAGGGCGATTACAATCCTATCGGGCATGCGGATGTCGTGACTTCAACAACACATAAAACTTTGCGTGGACCTCGAGGCGGTATCGTACTGTCCACCAAAGAATTCGCTCCCTATGTGGACAAAGGTTGTCCGCTAGTGATTGGTGGTCCCTTGCCGCACGTGATGGCGGCGAAAGGCGTGGCCTTTACCGAAGCCAATCAACCGGCTTTTAAAGAATATGCACAACAAGTATTGAACAATGCACAAGCATTGGCTCAAGCCTGTATGGATGAAGGCATGGACGTGGTGTCGGATGGCACAGAGAATCACTTGATGCTGATTGATGTGCGTTCCTTCGGTATTACCGGACGTCAAGCGGCGGGCGCGATGATTGGCTGTAACGTGACCTTGAACAAAAATACCATTCCCTTTGATCCCAATGGGGCTATATCCACCAGTGGGCTACGCATTGGCGCTCCAGCCATTACGAGTCTGGGGATGAATGAAGAGGACATGAAAGAAATTGCCGCCATCTTTAAACTGGTACTCAGCAACACAACACCGGGCTTGATTGAAAGCGGACCGAATGCGGGTAAACCGAGTAAAGCGAACTTTGTGCTGGATTCTACAGCAAAGGATGAAGCAACTGATCGTGTAAAGGCCTTACTTGACCGCTACCCTGTATATCCTGAGCTGGACTTGGAGTTCTTGCAAGCGCAGTTTGGGTAAGGCTACATTAAGTAACACTTTTCAGGGTCATTGATTCACGTGAATCAATGACCTTTTTTTATAACTTTTTATCGACATAAAATGTTTTCTTCAATATTATCAAGGCGTTTATAAATTTGTTGTAAGTAGGTGATGATGACCGCGTGGGTGTAGCTGGCATCGATGCCTACGGGCGAGTCGGGTAAGCTAATTTGTTCGGCAATGGGGGTGAGGGCTAACTTAGTCATGGTAAGAGGATCTTGTTGGCTCATGGTGTTCTCCTAAGATAATTTGATTTTTATCGCTTCTCGTTCATTTCTGTAAGTAGGGTGTAATCCTGTTGTAGATACTCGGTGCGTGTTTCTTCTTTTAAAGGCTTGACACCGGGATAATCGCGCCAGGTCCAGCGGAGCATTTCGGGGAGGATGGCGCCGCCGTGTTTGGCGTTGTGGCCTTCTTCACCAACAACCATTTTGTAATCATAACCGGAAAAGCCGAGTGCGGTGGCCAGTTGCAGATTGCCGAGGGGCCAGCTGCCCCAGCGATTATTGAGGTCGCGTTTACCGGCTTGGAGGTAGATTCGAATGTCGCGTTTTTCTTCGAGGCGAACTATGGAGGGGTAGGCGTGTCCTCCGCGGATGTTGGTGAAACTGCCAACATGGGAAATGACTTTGTGAAATACATCGGGGCGTTCCCAGGCAACGGTGAAGGCGCAAATACCGCCGGAGCTGATGCCGCTGATGCCGCGGCCTTTGGGATCGTCGGTAAGGTTGTAGGACTTGCCAACTTCGGGGAGTATTTCTTCGATAATGAATCGGGCGTAGGCATCGGAGAGGGTGTCGTATTCCACAGAGCGGTTACGGCGTGCTTTCTGGCCTTCTTTTTTCAGGGCGAATTCGCCGGGGTTGATGAAGATGCCGATGGTGACGGGCATTTCGCCTTTGTGGATGAGATTGTCGAATACGGTGGGGGTACGAAAGTCGCGGGTGAGGCTGACATAGCTGCCGCCATCTTGGAAGACCATGACACAGGCGGGTCTCTTGGGGTCATATTGAGCGGGGATATAGAGCCAATAGTCGCGGGTGGTGCCTTCATAGACTTTGCTGGTGGTGAACTGATGTTGTGTGACGGTGCCTTGGGGGACTCCATCTTGAACAAGGGAATCGGGGCCATGGGTATATTTAAGAATTTCTTCGGCATTGGCCTGAATGGATAGGAGAGCAATAAAAAGGGTAGTGATAATTCGCATGGTGATTCCTTGTGGCTAAACTGAGATTAAGTATGTGAATAGCTATTTAAGCAAAGATAATAGGGTGTTACAAATTTCAAATTAAAAAAGTCAGGTGTCTAACACTTAACTTTACATTTTTTGCTTGACAGTAAACTTTTATGCAAGTATTTTTTTAGGTATGCGTAGTTTAATTAGAGGGAAAATTTACCTATCGCTACCGAAGAGCCAACAAAATATTTTGAAGAGAGCACGGAAACTGAAGTTACAGAAACCACCAATGAGGGAAACCCCCAGCACTGAATCGGACAAGCCGGGGTTTATCAAGACCCATATAGGTTCGTTGATATTGGCATTGTGACCGATTTTGATCTGCACACCGCCGACGAAGGCGATTCCGATCCGATGTTGCATTGTCATCACGACACAGTCATCGATACCGATACACTCAACAAGTCAATTTATATGAATGATGCAGAGCTGGAATAGTGGACGGGGTATGTGGAAAAACATCTCGCGCAAATACTGGCGAGTGACGAAATATCTTTGGCGAACAAAATCCAGTTAATTTACAGCAATGCATAAAATGTAATAGAGGGCTTACTTACCCTTATTAAAGCACCCAATTGGGTTCCCCGCGCTCGAGCATTGGTCATTACTATTTCGGAATTCGTATTTGCCACAGAAGATTTTTTCGAATATTTTCTCAAGGTCTGCAATTATAAATATTCCATTGAAATGCATGGTGTAAATGCTTTGATGTACAGCTTGTGTATGGTAAAAAAAGCTGGGATTCGGAATATGGGTTGGATTTACAATTTTAGCTTGGGTGCGTTGTTAATTGATTTAGGCAAGGCCAACATCGATAAAAATTTATTGAATCAATAAACTCCTTTAAATAGTGGGCATAGCGAAAGCGATCCGGTAAGCCACGCAAAACTAGCAAAGATACAGCTGCTAAGGATAGTAACCATCAAAAAGAAATGGTAACCAACACCAACGGTCGGTTTAGGGTAGGATGATGGTTTTTTGAAGATTTCATATTCACCCGTTGAATCTAGCATATTGCCATTGATGACCGCTACAGGCAGCCCTAATCCATATTGACCCAATCTTGTGGTTTGAGATAGAAATCGGTAAGCGTATGCTCAGGGGTACCGGGTTCAGGTCTATAATCATAGGCCCAATGTGCAGTAGCGGGTAGAGACATCAGGATTGATTCGATGCGCCCTTTGGATTGCAGACCGAATATAGTCCCTCGGTCATAAACGAGATTGAATTCTACATAGCGTCCGCGACGATAAAGAAGGAAATTGCGTTGATCCTCTGTGTACTCCTGATGCCGATTGGATTCAATGAAGGGTCGATAGAGATCTTTGAAGGCATAGCCAAGGTTTTTAGCGTAGTCGAAATGTTTACCGAGGTCCTCTTGTAAGTGGTCGAAAAATATACCGCCCACGCCTCTCGTTTCGTCACGGTGAGGCAGATAAAAATAATCATCGCAGGTGGCTTTGTCTTTAGCATAATCATGACCGGAACGATCGCAGACACCTTTGAGTGTTTGATGGAAATAAATGATTTGATCTTTCACAGGATAACAGGGAGTGAGATCGATTCCACCACCGAACCACGCTACATCGCCCGCTTCAAAATAACGGATATTCATATGAATGGTGGGAACAAATGGACTCCAGGGGTGAATGACCATACTCACACCTGTCGCTAAGAATTCGGTCCCTTCAGGAATTTTAAACTTGGTTGCCGCACTTTGAGGTAGCGATGTTCCTCGAATTGCAGAAAAGTTTACCCCACCTTTTTCTATCAGATCGCCATCGGCCCATACACGTGTTATGCCGCCGCCATTGCCTGTTTCATATTCCCAGCAATCTTCTTGATAGCTTTTAGAATTGTATTCATTCAAGAACGAGCAGATGTCATTTTGGACATCCTTAAAACCTTCTTGGATCGCATTGGCATCGGGCATCTTATTGTTCCTAGTGACCTAAGGAAGTGTTTCGCTCCTTAATGTCTTTGAGCTTCATGGTAGCGAGGTAGATAGAGGTTTTTCCCTCGTGTGAAGCATAGTATGACATCCAGAGCTTACGCTTGTAAATCACAAAGCCGGGATAGGAGGTATCACCGCCGCTGGGAAAGGTCGCGTATTTGGTAAAGGACCCTTTGGGGCACAGATGACCCACAATTGTTTGTGTGGGACTGCTGTATTGACGTGTACCCAAGAGCAATTCGCCATCGGGCATGAAAATCATGTCAGGACCGCCGAGTTTTTGAGGTATGTCGTTCCAAGTCCAGTCAGTATAGGGCGCGATACTGTGACCAATGTGTCCGCGCCGTTCTTTATCTTCATTGCGCACGACAATGAACATTTTACCCTGTTTGTCAAAGCGCACCGTGGACTCATTGGGACGTCCGGGGAGTTCTAGCATGTCAACTAACGTGTAGTGAATGCCGTCGGTGGTTTTTACAAGGAGTACTTCCCAGAGTTCATTTTGGATACTACGGTAACTTACGCCGTAGCCGACGCCTATGTGCCAGGTCACGCGCCATAACCAACCGGGATCTTCGCCGATGGTGTCATCCACCACAATGGGGCGAGGCTTGGTTACAGTACCCTTTGGGCTATCCATGAAAGACACATAAGGTTCACGATCTACAAGGGTTTTACCGTCGTAGTTAGACCCCCCCATGGAAATCATCAATCGATTATCGGGGGTAATGGACAGTTTAGGATCGCGCAGATCGATGTCCTTAAACGTTAAGAGTGCTACCGATGTCCACTCCTCTCCTTTAGCCGACTTTAAAATGCGAATCGTACCGTCGCCGATGCCTTCGGTCTCAGCGGGGATGTGTCCAGTACCTTCGCGAAAGGTACAATAGAAATCGCCTTTCCAGCGCAGAATATCGGTGAAGGCATTGTGGGGTGCATCGTTCCAAATCCGCTTCACTTCAAAGGGAATTTCTTCGGAATTTGCATGTCCATCGGCAAAAATTGGGCCGATACTAATTAGAGTGATTAGACTTAAGACCGATAGGATACGATGCATAGTATATTCTCTCCGGTTATTTACGCTTCTTCGATAATGCCCATCGCTTGGATAGTTGCACGAACGGATTCGGATGTGGATGCGTCGATGGCTTTAAAAGGAGCACGTACACCACCGATGCCGAAGCCGGTGAGTATTTGCACTTCTTTAAGGCATTGCATCACACCATGAGGCAACATCACTTCAACCATCTTCAGTGATTCTGCTTGTAGTGCACGGGCTTTTTCGATGTCGCCTTCTTCATAAGCTTCTACAATTTTTAAATTGTGTGGGATGGCAATGTTGTAGGTACTGCCGATGGCCCCTGTGGCACCGTAGCTGAGACCTAACAATAAGTTTTCGTCAGAGCCCCAAAAAATCTCCATGCCTTCCATGCGCGCACAGCGTTGCAACGTCAAGGGGTTGGGAGCGCTGTGCTTGAGGCCTTTGGTCGTAGGTATTTGCTCAATGCACAGTGCGAGCACTTCATCGGCCGGAATGGTAATTCCGGTTAACACTGGGAGATCGTAGTAATAGAACGGTAATTTTCCGGCTGCAGCAGCAATGGGTTTACACCAGTCGACAATCATTTGTGCAGATTCCATATTAAAATAGGAAGGTGCGATGGCACTAATCCCTACACATCCAGCACTGGCTGCATGTTCAGCCAGTTCAATGGCTTCAGCTTGGCAGTGATGGCCAACATGAGATATAACAGGGAAATCAGGGCCTCCTTGCTTGATCCATTCTGCGGTGATGGCTTTACGCTCAACCACCGTTAAGGATGACCATTCTGCGGTAGTACCGTTGATAAATACCCCTACAGCTCCAGCACGTTTAAAGTAATCCGCTTGAAGGGCAATTGTATCTAAGTTTAAGCTACCGTCTTCCGCCATGGGCGTAAGGGGTGCAGGTAAAAATCCAGTAAATTTTGACATATGAGTTCTCCACAAGGGGGGTTGGTTCAAAAATAAGATGCCTATTCTATCAAGAATGAACCCTTTGTGAAAATAATTAATTCATTTGCAAAGCTATCAATTCTTATCGTGTGTTCAAGGAAGCTTTATCCAGCGTGCAACTTCTTCCCATGCGACAATATCTTCTTCGCTATGGCGTTCTGGAAGAAACCCTTGGCTCAGATACAGGTTGATTGCGGGGAGCCTTGGCGTGGCTGTGCTCAGGTACACCTTATCGTGTCCTAATTGCTCGATGATGCTCAGGGTAGCACTGATTAAGGGTTTCGCAAGGCCCCGCCCTTGAAATTCGGGTCGAATTGCGACCCAGTGCACACGTCCCCAGCTTTCGCCATTGCGCTCTCGGCTCCATCCTGTAGAAGTACCTATGGATGTACCTTGTGAATCACACAGGTAGAGTTGGCGCTGTGCAATAAGCGTCTCGTCTGTACCGAAACTATCGTGGAAGAGCTTAGGTGTGATGGCATTAAGAGTGTCGGCTTCGTCTTGAATGGAGACCCATGTTTCTTTATCTCCGGGTTTGTATAGGCGCAGACTAAAGCCTTCCGGCAGTGGTGGCTTAGGATAGCCCACTAGTGGATCACGGCACATGGTGATTTCATAATATTTTGGTGACTCGCTCATAGGGATCAATGGTAGTGAATTTACGTTCTGTGTACAACCTTCACCCACAAAAAATGATTGTGCTACACTTAGGACTTAACGAGTAAAGGAAATTGCATGCAGTTATTACACAATTTATATCAAGTCGGTGGCGATCTAAATGGCGTTACATGGGCCGGCGTGGATGCAGGGTATGAAGACGGCAATACATATGTGTTGAAACTATCCGATGGCCTCATCTTATTTGATTGCGGGTGCGGGGATACTCTGGATCAAATCTTTGAGAATATGCGCTATTGGAATCTTGACCCTGATGACATCAAGGCGTGTTTTATAACTCACCCACACTTTGATCATGCGGCAGGCGCGCACCTTTTAAAAGAACGCGGGGTTGAATTGTATGCCCATGGCGCAACTGCTCAATCAATGGCTTCGGGTGATGAACGCTGCTGTGGCTATCTTTATCACAAAGAGTTTTGTCCCGTTGCAACGGATCATATACTGGTGGATGGTGAGAGTGTTGCAGTATTGGGGATGTCCATACAGGTAATGCATGTGCCGGGACATTCGATGGGATGTACAGCCTATTTATTTAATCATGAGAACAAACGGGTTGTTGTCAGTGGCGATCTCATTGGAACCTTGCTTGCGGGGAATTATGGCTGGAGCGGATCAATCGATTTTGATCGAGAGATATATTTACAGTCATTGCAAAAATTCGCGAAAGTGGATTCGGATATTATGCTGCCGGGGCACGGCATGGTCTATTTCCATGAGCCGCGTCGGCGTGCGGAACAAGTCTTGAATGCAGCACTGATGGAGTGGCGGGACTAGGTTCTAGCATCCTATATAAAAACGTTGCATAGCCCTAGGACTATGCACCGTTTATTGTTTATTTATGTGTACACGTTATTTTTTCTTGGGGCGGAAAATATGGGTGGAAGATCCGTGGATGAGCTCAGCGGATTCCATGATGGATTCGTTAAGCGTGGGGTGCGGGTGAATGGTCAGGGCTAAGTCCGTTGCGTTTGCCCCCATTTCAATGGCTAAAGCGCCTTCAGCGATGAGTTCACCGGCTCCGGCTCCAACAAGGCCCATACCGAGAATTTCTTCGGTCTCAGCATCTACGATGAGTTTGGTGAGGCCGTCATTACGCCCTACAGTGGTAGCACGTCCGGAAGCTGCCCATGGGAATTTTCCGATTTTCACCGCTTTTTTTTCAGCTTTGGCTTCGGTTTCAGTGATACCAACCCATGCAACTTCGGGATCGGTGAAGACTACAGCTGGAATACACTTACGGTCGAATGCGGACTTTTGTCCAGCCACGACTTCAGCCGCAACGATACCTTCAGCGGTGCCTTTGTGCGCGAGCATGGGTTGACCAATTAGGTCACCAATCGCAAAGATGTTGGGATCGGCCGTGCGCATTTGGTGATCGGCTTCAACAAAACCTTGTTCACCGACAACAACTTGAGTATTTTCGAGGCCAATGCCTTGTGAGTTGGGTTTGCGCCCAACACTCATGAGGATTTTTTCGAAGGTCTGAGATTTCTTAGTAATACTGGGGCCTTCCCAAGTCACTTTGAGTCCTGACTTGGTTTCTTCAATTTTCTCGATGCTGGCACTGAGGTGAATGTCTTCGGAGATCTCAGCCATGCGGTTCGCGAGTGGCTTGATAAGATCGGGGTCGGCTCCAGCACAGAGGGATGGTGCGATGTCGACGATGGTTATTTTTGAACCGAGCGCTGCATATACAGTCGCCAACTCAAGACCGATATAGCCACCACCGATGACGAGCATGGTTTTAGGAATTGATTCGAGTTCGAGGGCACCGGTTGAATTCATCATACGCGGGGAATCGACGTGTAACGGCGGAATGGTCGCTGGTGTGGATCCGGTTGCGAGGATACATTTTTCAAAACTCAAGGTTGAAGTGGAACCGTCGGTTAATTCGATGGACACTTCAGAGGAACTGGTGAAAGTAGCACGGCCTTGGATAAAGGTGACTTTACGTGCACCGCAGAGTTGGCCGAGACCGCCGGTCATTTTACTGACGATGCCTTGGGTAGTCGCGCGGACTTTATCGAGATCAATCTTGGGTTTTCCGTAGGTGATACCGAATTCGGCCCCGTCTTCGGCTTCGCGGATGACTTTGGCTACGTGCAAAAGAGCTTTGGAGGGGATACAGCCGCGATATAGGCAGGTACCGCCGGGATTGGCGTCAAGTTCTACCAAGGTTACATCCAGATCCAAATCGGCAGCACGGAATGCTGCGGCATAGCCAGCAGGTCCACCACCAATTACCAATACGTGTGTTGAATCGTTACTCATCTATTGATCACCTTTGTTAAGTGTTAGCGTTTGTAGAGAAATGGGGCGAATGCGTGAAGCATTCAAGAGGTATTATTCTAGCATATTCACGTAAATAAACTAAAGATAGGGGCGGAATTGAGGGTTTGAGTCTACTCAGTGATTACTTCTGGTGTGGTATCTTTAGAATATGTCTTTCTAATCAATACATACGTTCCTACAAGTATAATTACGATTCCAATGATGAGTATCACTGATTTATTAGGACCTAAATGCATATTGACATTAAAGTATTTATTCATACGCATATAACCCGTAACGGAAAAACCGATTAAAACCAATTCCGAAAAACACATTACGATAAATGCGCAAGTGTCTTTCGGGTTAATCCTTCTTGCTCTCCAACTCATATAACAAACAAACACCATCCCACAATTAAGAAAAAAATATTCAACCTTATTATAATATCCATGATGCCCCGGAATTATAACTGGCAACATAATAAATAGAAACCATGCAGTTCCAGTCAATCCTGCACTCGATACATTACTTGAATCCTGTGGATCGGTTATGAGTTTTTTTGATACTTCGGTACTATTGTCTTCTGATTCCATACCCATCACTCCCTACACACCATCATAACACCGAGGAAGAAATTTTTACATCATGTCTACACAAAAAATCTCCCCGGTCAATCGAGTGACTGACCGGGGAGATTTAATAGATGGATTTAAAAGTAGAAACTACTCGGCGGGTTCTTCCGCAGGGGTTTCTTCTTCTGTAGCGTCAGCAGCAGGCGATTCATCGGTGGCTTCCTCAGCTTCTTCTTTCTTCGCTGGTGGAGTCACACGTTTTGGGCTTGCAGCTTCAACCGCTTCGAGCTGAGCCAAGGTGCTGACATCATCGTCGTCATCGAGATCGACTTCAGCGACTTCTTCAACTTCTTCGGCTTTTACGATGTCGGCAATTACTTCCAATTTAATTGTAGTTTCTACACCGGCACTGAGTCCCAAAACGATGTCGTATTTACCGACAGCTTTGATAGGCTCAGACAGTTTGATTTTTCTGCGGTTCACTTCGTGACCTTGCTCGGCAAGGGCTTGAGCGATGTGCAGGGATGTGACGGAACCGAAGAGTTTACCGTTTTCACCGGCTTTTTGTGTGATTTTAACTTCAACACTAGCGATGGTTTTGGCTACTTCTTCCATTTCGGCACGGACTTTTACTTCGCGTTTACGGATAATGCGCAGTTCGTGTTCGATCTGCTTAGCATTGGCCGAGTCAGCGACTACTGCGAGTTGACGGGGAAGGAGGAAGTTGCGCGCGTAACCGTTCGCTACTTTCACCTGGTCGCCCATGGACCCGAGGTTGTCTACATCTTCACAGAGGATGACGTTCATTTTTCATCTCCCTTTCAGTTATTTAATTTCAATCTATGCGCGTAAATGGTTATTCGAAATCATCGTGAGAATCATTCCCCATTTGAGCGCGCTCGTTCATTCGTTTTCTAAAATCGCCCCATGTATCAAACAGACCTAAGAAGGTTAGGGTGACCATGCCACCGGTCCAGAAGAATGCCAGTAAAACGACAAACATCAGAATCGGGTGAGGTCTCCATAACCGCATCGCATGAAACACAATGGCGAGTCCGCTTAACGAATAGAGGGTAATCAGTCCGGGTGCTGCGTTATACGAAAAGTTTTGCAGTATCGCATTGGGCTCATGATAGTTGTAGTACCCTATCACTGTAACCACAATGGCTAACCACACAACATATTCGTTGGGTCGAAACTGCGCGAAGGAACCGTTGGGTTCAATGCCGCTTCTAAACATGGCACGGTATATCCAACCAAGGATAATACATGCGCCAATGAGTGCTGCTGAAATGGTGAGTCCAATAAAGACATCATTCCAGTGCTTCAACACCCAGACTTGTATATTCAATTGTATTTCGCGACCTTGCGAAAGTTCGCCTGTCAGTAATGCATTTCCTGACAGTTGAACATGTATCATGTTCAACAAACGCTCTCGTTGATCGCTCAGTGCCGTCCATTGCAATGCCATTTCTGCGAACTGGATAACCAGCATAGTCGCCGTAATGACCATCACCAATGGCAGGTACGGAGTCCGACGTTGCACTGCGTGTGCGATGGGTATTCCCAAAGCTGCGGTTAACATAATCGGTAGTACCAGGGTTACTCGTCCCAAAGCGAGACTCATAACTCCTGCCAGACCGGCGACCATGATAAAAAACGGTATGCGTTGCTTTTGGCCGCGCAATACGCACATGGCGATCGGTATGGGCGCCAGGATAAATCCCAACGTTTTTAACAGTATCAGCCCTAAAAAGTATCCGCCCAGGGTTAACCCCAGTAAAATGGGCGGCTCTTCTTGAGCCGGTTTCGACATGCGAGTTTCCTAGCCGGCCGAGTAGGGTAACAACGCGATTTGACGGGCTTTCTTGATAGCGCGCGTCAGCATGCGTTGATGCTTAGCGGTAGCACCGGTGATACGACGAGGAATAATTTTACCTCGTTCGGTCACGTAATGCTTGAGAGTAGTTACATCTTTATAGTCGATGTATACTACGCGGTCGACAGTCAAACGACATACTTTTTTGACCGAAGATTTTTTCTTCCGCTTTTTTCTCGCAGCATTTTTTGTTTTCGCTGCACGTTTCATATAGTTTCTCCTTGTAGGTGTAAGTCGCGGTTAGGCAACCATTACCCAGGGGTTTCTAGAAAGGAATGTCGTCTTCAGGAATAGGCTCTTCAATGTTGCGTGGGCTGGGTGCGTCTGAGTAGCCACCGTAGTTGCGGCCTTCCTGACCGTCACCTTGTTGACCACCGCCTTGACCGCCACCGTAATTGCCACCGCCGCCTTGACCACCACGATCTTCCCAAGCAAGGGGTTGAACGCGGGTTGCGTTGATGTCAATTGCTGTGCGTTTTTGACCTGTGTTTTTATCTTCCCATTCACTACTTTTCAAGGATCCTTCAACGAGTACAGGAGCACCTTTTTTAAGGCGTTCACCAACCCATTCACCGGATTGTCCCCAAACGGTGGCATTCACGAAGAGAGTCTCTTCACGGGTTTCACCAGTTTTGGTTTTGAATTTACGGGATACAGCTAAGCCTAATTTACACACGGCGGTTCCGGATTGAATATAGCGCAATTCCGGATCGCGGGTTAAACGACCAGCAATAGTGACACGGTTAATGTCAGGCATACGAAGATCAGCCATCTGAATGTTCCTCTCTACATTTATGCTTCTGCGGTTTCGGTTGCTTTTTCAGCACGCGCAGGACGACGGGGTCCGTCGTAGTCATCATCGTCATCGTCACGTGATGCACTTTGCGCGGCCAGAATGGCTTCATTGCGTTTGGCTTGCTCGATTTCCTGACGCAGGGTCTTGTCGTCGAAGTATACAACCATGGATCGGATTACGGATTCATTCAAGCGGAAGGATTGCTCCAACTTAGCTTGGAATGCCGGACCGGATTCGAAACGTATCAGCACATAAATGCCTTCGCTGTGCCCATTTAATTCATAGGCCAAGCGTCGTTTTCCCCAGATCTCCGAGCGCACAATCGCACCACCATTATCGGTGATTAGTGTTTCCACTTCTGTTGCGATAGTTTGGGTTGCATCTTCAGCCAATTCGGGATGAAGAATAAATAGCGCTTCGTAAGTTCTCAATGTAGTTCACCTCCTTATAAGGTATTTAAATTGGTGATCCAATTTAAATATGCTAGACTCTGTTGCAATAACGCATCAGAAACACGCACACAGCTTGAATCAGACTGAATGCGACTGTGAATCATAACAAATAACGGGCTTGAGCTCAAGTTTATGACAGCCAAGCCTTTAGGATGGATGCCACCATGGTTGAACCACCAGAATCTATCGTCAATATTGACGGACATTACTATTATTCGGGCCGGGCGGGGTCGTATTTAATAAAAGCCGGGGATGAAGCGGCTTTTGTAGACAACAATACACGTTTTTCGGTCCCCAATATGATGCAAACCCTAGAGCGAGAAGGACTTAGACCAGATCAGGTCCGATACTGCATCGTAACCCATGTGCATTTGGACCATTCTGGGGGCACCGCGGAGTTGATGAAGCATTGCCCGAATGCAACAGTACTGTGCCATCCGAAGGCTTCAACGCATATTATTGATCCATCCAAACTGGTCGCGGGTGCTCGCGTGGTCTATGGTGATATCTTTGATGAATTGTATGGGGAAATTGAAGTAGTGGCCGAAGAACGGGTGCAAAATATGGATGATGGCACCACGGCGAAGTTGGGTGAGCGCACATTGACTTTTTATGACACACCGGGCCATGCACGGCACCATGTGTGTATTCATGATTCGCAGACAAACACCCTATTTTCAGGGGATGCATTCGGGTTGATGTACCAGCAATTGCAGGTCGGGAAACACCCGTATATGAACTATGTGTGTGCTCCCCCAACCTTTGAGCCTGCGAAGGCGAAGGCCTCCATCGAACGAATTTTGGCTTTGGCGCCGGATCATATCGCACTGACACATTTTGGCTTTTGTACCGCGCATGAAGAGGGCGCGGCAATGTTGATCCGTAACATTGATGATGCTGAGCAGGTTTCTATCAAGGCAGCGGAGCTGGGTTTGCAGGGGGATGTCTTGCAACAGTACTGCGATGAGGGGGTATTGGCTTACATTAAAAAAGAGTTGGCGTATTGCGGCTTGGATATCCATGACGATGCGGTGAATCAGTGGGCGGTGAATGAGAATCAAGTCACCAGCCAAGGCTGTGCTGTATTGGCTACACGTTTGCAAAAGGCCTAGTTCTAGGGTGTTCAACTACACCTGAAAAACTATACAATCTCCTCCACTTATGGGTAGAATAAAGTTCTATGGCCTGTCGTTTAACTTAATAAGCCAAAAATGAAGTGGAAGGTAGATGATAATGTTGGGTAGGTTACTAAAGGTTTCATGTTCAGTTGCGTTGGGGTGGAGTTTGACTGGTGCATGCTTCGCAGAGGGTCCTGATTATACACGCGACATTCGCCCAATATTATCGAACAATTGTTACACCTGCCATGGCCCCGATGAGGAAACGCGTGAAGCGGATTTTCGCTTGGATATTTTGGAAGATGCCATTGAGTACGGTGCCATCACTCCGGGTAAGCCTAATGAGAGTCTTTTACTGGATGTCATTCATGCGGACAATCCTGATGACATTATGCCACCCCTTAAAACCAAGCGAACGCTGAGTGCAGAACAAAAGCAATTGTTACACGACTGGATAAAAGCGGGCGCTGACTATAGTCCGCATTGGGCTTTTCAAGCACCGACCAGTCCTACTCTCCCCGATACTGCTAAGCACCCCAGTCATTCACAGTGGGCGAGCGACCCTTTGGATTATTTTATTTTGGATCGTTTATCTCAGGAAGGATTACTCCCTGCCGAGGAAGCAAATCGCGAGACGTTAATTCGACGTGTGACTTTTGATTTAACCGGCTTACCACCTACTTTGGAAGAGACAGAGGCGTTCTTAAATGACCCCTCACCCGATGCATATAAGCATTTGGTGAAACGTCTATTGGCTTCAAAAGCGTATGCGGAACATTCTGCTTCACAATGGCTGGATGTTGCGCGCTTTGCAGACACTTTTGGCTACCAAGGCGATAAAGATAATCGCTTATGGCCTTGGCGCGATTGGGCAATCCGCGCCTTTGACAGCAATCTTCCCTATGATGATTTCATCCGTTATCAATTGGCTGGGGACCTATTGCCTAATCCTTCTACAGACCAACGATTGGCTACAGCTTTTAACCGACTGCATCGACAAACGAATGAAGGGGGAAGTGTGAATGAAGAATTCCGTGTGGAATATAACGCGGATAGAGTAGAAGCCTTTGGCACAGCCTTCCTTGGACTGACCATGGAATGTGCACGCTGCCACGATCACAAGTATGACCCGGTATCGAAAAAGAATTATTATCAATTCATGGCGTTCTTCGACAAGATTGATGAGTCTGGATTGTATTCACACTATACCAGTTCCACGCCTACGCCCACGATGATGCTATACGATGATGAGAGTCGTAAAAAACATGAAGAATTACGTTTAGCCATCACTAAAGAAGAAAAGTTAGGTGATGAGATAGAACAGCGCGCCCGAAACCGTTACCGTAAATGGTTGCACAATCCACAGCGCCCCATCGAAGTACCTAGCCCGGTGGTCCATCTGAATTTTGATGAGGCCCCGAAAGAAAACAAACTTGTTAATTTAGCCGATGAGTCAAAACAGGCTGAAGTGAACGGTGATTATCGTGCTACCGAAAAAGCTAAATCCGGTAAAGCTGTTTGGTTTACCGGAGATGCCCCGCTTAAGCTCAAGGAGGTTGCCAAGTTTGAGCGTTATGATTCGTTTAGCATTGGCATGTGGATTTATATTGAAGAACTACTGCCCCACATGATGCTCGCACACCGGTGTGTATCAGAAAGCGATGCCGCCAGTCGCGGTTATGAACTTATGCTCAATGATGGACGATTTGTATTTAGCTTGAACCATTTCTGGCCAGGCGATGCCTTGCGTGTACACACCAGCCAGGAGATCCCCATTCAGGAATGGGTCCATCTGACAGCAACCTATGATGGGACCAGTAAAGCTTCGGGTGTCCGGTTGTACATAAACGGCAAGCCCGTGGAATTTGACGTTCTGCGAGATAAATTAAAAAATAAAATTCGTTATGGCGGTAACAATCCTGCATTATCGTTGGGTGAGCGCAACCGTGATGTTGGATTTACCGACGGCCGCATGGATGATTTTTATGTGTATGATCATGTACTAAGCCCGTTGGAAGTGGAAGTGATGGTGAATGGTGCCGATCTTTCTGAAGCCATTACTCAACGAATCGCAACCGATCCTGAAACCAAGGATTTGTTTGAATACTATGCCCAGCATATAGACACACGTCTCATCAATCACCGCGCAGATTTACGCAAAGCACATACGGAAGAATCGAATCACATTGATACAATCTCTTCGATTATGGTGATGGAAGATGACCCAACAATTCGCACAACCTTTACTTTGGGGCGTGGTGAATACACCGAGCGCGAACATGAAGTACATGCAGGTACCCCTGAAGCCTTTCTGGCATTTCCAACCTACGCTCCGCGTAATCGCTTGGGCTTAACTCAATGGTTGCTGGATCCGCAACACCCTTTAACATCGCGGGTAGTAGTAAATCGCTATTGGCAACAAATTTTTGGTCAAGGCATCGTTACCACACCAGAAGATTTCGGCATACAAGGTGAATTGCCTAGCCACCCTGAGCTCCTTGATCACATGGCCCAATCGTTTCGTGAATCAGGTTGGGATGTGAAAGCATTGTTTAAGCGCATGGTTATGTCGTCTACCTACAAACAAGCTTCCAAGGCAACACCCAAAGCATTGGCCACCGACCCCCAGAATCGTTTATTGTCCCATGGCCCACAGTATCGTCGCTCCGCCGAAGAAATTCGGGACGCAGCTTTGACCGCCTCGGGATTATTAACCCGGCATGTGGGTGGACCCAGCGTGAAACCTTATCAACCTGAAGGGTTGTGGAAAGAATCCAGTTCGGCGACCTATACCCCGGATAAAGGCGACAAGTTGTATCGTCGCAGTATGTATACCTACATTAAGCGCACAGTACCGCCACCATCCATGCTCACCTTCGATGCAACCAGCCGCGAAGTATGTGTGGTGCGTCGTGAACGAACCACTACGCCATTGCAAGCATTGGTGCTGATGAACGATCCGCAGTATGTAGAAGCAGCACGCGTGTTGGCGGAACGTACCATTGCCGAAGTCGATGGTGATTCACAGCAACGCATCGACCATATATTCCGCACACTGTTGACGCGACAACCTACTGACCAAGAACAAGGTATTTTAACTAAGGCGTACAAAGAGCAACTCGCTTGGTTTCTATTGCGACCCGATGAAGCCAAAGCTTATTTGAGTGTGGGTGAATATCCACGCAATGAAACGCTAGATCTTCCGCAAACCGCAGCCATGACTGCTTTGACACAAGCGCTCATGAATCAAGATGAATTTCAGGTGAAACGATGAATACTCCACACGAACCTTCTTGCGAATGCACGGGTGAATGGACCCCAGATTCTTTTAATCGACGATCTTTTCTCAATCGCGTTGGGATGGGACTTGGCACCATGGCTTTGGCTGATATGCTTAACCCTCAGTCGGCTCAAGCGACCGTTTCAAACAAGGCTTATTTACCGCATTTCGCTCCAAAGGCCAAACGAGTGATCTATCTATTCCAAAGTGGTGGGCCATCACAACTGGATTTATATGACTATAAACCTTTGCTCAACAAACGCAATGGGGAAGAGTTACCGGACTCTGTACGTGCAGGTCAACGCCTAACCGCGATGAGTGGAAACCAGTCATCTTTACCTATGGCGGGATCGATATTTAAGTTTAAGCAACACGGCCAAAGTGGTGCTTGGTTGAGCGATTTATTGCCTCACACCGCAAAAATGGCTGACGACATGTGTTTTATAAAATCGATGCACACTGAAGCCATCAACCACGACCCGGCAATTACTTTTTTCCAAACCGGCTCACAACGTTCGGGCCGTCCATCCATTGGTTCTTGGTTGGATTACGGCTTAGGAACTGAAAATGAAAATCTGCCCGCATATGTAGCGCTGGTGACCAAAGGAAAAGGCGGTCAGCCATTGTACTCGCGTCTATGGGGCAATGGGTTTTTACCCTCCAAGCATCAAGGCGTTCAGTTTCGTGCAGGGAAGGACCCTGTGTTGTATTTGAATAACCCAGGTGATATTGATGCCGGTTCGCGAAAATTATTGCTTAACCGCATGAATGAACTGCATGAGCTACAACAAAGCTATACACAAGGCGATGCCATCGAAACCCGAATTGCACAATATGAAATGGCGTTTCGCATGCAAACCTCTGTACCGGATGTCACCGATTTATCTGACGAACCGGACGCTGTTTTTGAAGCCTATGGTCCAGACTCACGTACTCCAGGCACCTATGCTGCAAACTGTATTTTAGCTCGACGCTTGGCTGAGCGCGGCGTTCGGTTTACTCAACTGTTCCATCGTGGCTGGGATCAGCATGGTGGGTTACCCGGTGGTATTCGTAAACAATGCGCCGAAACCGACCAAGCGTCTGCGGCTTTGGTTGCAGACTTGAAACAACGAGGATTATTGGACGATACACTTGTCATTTGGGGGGGTGAATTTGGTCGCACCAACTATTCCCAAGGCAAATTAACAGAAACCAACTATGGCCGTGACCACCACCCACGATCCTTTACCGCTTGGATGGCGGGCGGTGGTGTTAAACCGGGCATGAGCCACGGCGTCACAGACGAATTTGGTTATAATGTGGCTGAAAAGGGTGTACATGTACACGATTTCCATGCGACGATTCTGCATCTATTGGGCATAGATCACGAACGTATGACCTATCCATTCAAAGGGCGCGATTTTAGACTTACCGATGTCTTTGGTAATGTCGTACACGATATCCTCACCTAAGGTAATTTAACCTCACCATCGCCTTCGACTCCCAAATGAGTGCGTAGTTTTTTAATAGAACGCTGTACATACCATAGTGCTGTGGAAGCATTTCGATCGATAATGACCCCAATTTTTCGATAGGACTTGCCCTCAAGAAAATGTAATCACATGGCCTCGTATTCTGCTGGCTTTAAGCATTCCTGCATTATAGGCAACAGCACCTTAATTTATTCACGACATAATTCGTGGTGCTCAATGGCTTCCTCAGTTTCTTCCTGAGTCTCATGCCAAGGCGTCTGTGCATGATCCATGGCTTCCAATATAAAATTTCCCATGCGCACACCCAGTGGCATTGGCAGCAGCGATTCATTTAAGGGGTTCAGGCTTCGTTTTAGTCGAGTAGTTTTGGCGTTTTCATTGTGTGATCCACGATGCCTGCGAGAAAGGCGAAGATTAGGGATTCACCCATGATGGAATCGGCCGGTGTAAGAACTTGAAGCTCTTCTTACGTCTTCCCTTCAATCATTTTCAAGGCCGTTTCAAATGAACGATCACAGCATGCTTGTGCTTCGGCCAAAGAGTTGATTGCAAGAATGGACTTATCATTGCAGTACAGTATTTTTTCAAAGACTTCAACAGTATCTTCGTCGCAAAGACGGCAAAGTTGCTCTGCAATGAAGGTTTTACTTTCTTGGGAATATCCGCTGGCATTGAGTACACAAATGAGCTTGGGCTCTACTACAAGTCGTTGCTTATATGTAGCCTCGGCTTTATCCACTTCGGCAATAATTTCACTTCGATATTCTTTAGGTGAATCAATATAGGTATCGAGATTGTCTGCCCAAGTGCTGGCCCCGGAAAATATACACGGTAACCACACCATACACCAAGAGATTGTTTTAAGATCGTTTTTTTAATAATTATGTAACTATTATTCAACATTTTGTCGAAAATTAAAAATAAATGATTAAAAAATCTATACGTAGTTTATTTTACGAGAATTACGAAGGAGTGGAATCGCCTTCAAACCAGGCAAATTCATCCCGTAACCGAGCAACATCACCCACAATGATAATGCTTGGGGAGGCAATGTGCTCTTGTGCACATATTGTTGCGATTTTAGCCAATGTTCCCGATACAGTGCGCTGGTATTCATAGGTAGCCCATTGCACAACGGCTACGGGCGAATCGCTACTACGGCCTGCTGCGAGGAGTTTTTCGACCATCTCGTCCATGGTTTTCATCCCCATATAAATAACCAAGGTGCCTTCAGTCACCAAAGTGCCTTGAGATCGTGAGTCCATAGCCTCCCGACCGGTGATGAATGTTACCGTTGAAGACATATGTCTATGGGTGACTGGAATACCGGCGTAGGCGGAACCTGCAATACCAGCAGTGACTCCAGGAACAATCTCATAAGGGATATCCGCTGCATTAAGCGCCGTCATTTCTTCGCCAACTCGTCCGAATACACAAGGATCTCCGCCTTTGAGTCGTACGACTTTGCGCCCGAGTTGGGCCTGCGCCACGAGTAAATGATTGATATCATCCTGTATCAGGGCATGGTTTGCAGCACGTTTGCCTGCATAAAATAATTCGGCCTGTGGAGCCCATTGGAGGATGGCTTCATTCACAAGGCTATCGTAAATTACGACTTCAGCCTGTTCAAGAAGCTCTTTCCCGCGCACTGTTATCAAGCCCGGATCACCTGGACCTGCGCCGACTAAATATACTTTACCTGAAGCATCGCTACTCATGGCTTAATCCTCGTAACCATGTGGATGCGACTGCATAAAGCGCCAGGCAGCTTCGACGATGGTACGAATGTCCCCTTTTTTTGGAGTCCAACCAAGAACTCGTTGGGCTTTTTCAGAAGAAGCAACGAGCTTATCGGCATCACCAGGCCGACGATCGTGGTGTTCAACAGTAAAATCTTTACCCGTAACCGCTTTAACTGTTTCAATGACCTCAAGTACAGAATTGCCAATTGAATTGCCCAAATTTACCGTGATGGATTCATTGCCGGATCGCAGGTATTCCATAGCTTTAATGTGGGCATCGGCCAAATCCTCGACATGAATATAGTCACGCACGCAGGTGCCATCGGGCGTGTCATAATCATCGCCGAAGACCATAATCTTTTCGCGTTTTCCAGAAGCAGCGAACAGTATATTGGGAATAAGGTGCGATTCAGGATCGTGGGCTTCGCCGTGAGTTTCTGTAGCACCGCAGGCGTTAAAGTAGCGTAGAATGACATGATTTAAGCCATAGGCTTTACCGTGCCACTCAAGCATTTCTTCAACCATACGCTTGGACAATCCATAGGGGTTTATTGGGCCTATTGGAGCGTCTTCTGTAATGGGAACTTCATCGGGCATACCGTATACCGCCGCCGTAGAGCTGAATATAAATTGATTTACTCCTGCATCGTGCATGGCTTTGAGTACGGATTGCGCGCCCATAACATTGTTTTCAAAATATATTATGGGATTTTTCACCGATTCTCCCACTTCAATATACGCAGCAAAGTGCATAACGGTATCGACTTTATGAGACTGCATGGCATCAATCAACTTGGCTGTATCATGTATATTCCCTTCAACCAAGGCCGCTTGTTGGGACAAAGCCCCGCGGTTTCCAGTTGAAAAGTTGTCGTATACCAGCACAGATTCACCCGCAGCGAGTAAACGCTCTACGGCAACACTGCCTATATAACCTGCTCCACCAACCACCATTACAGACATCATGTATCTCCTACATACACACCCATAGGGCATGCCAATTGAATTCCTTCTACGAGCCATGAGCATACGTGATCAATTTATCTTGATGCAATAACTACTCTTCTTTAAAGACTTATGATACCGTCAAGTCTATGGACTTATTAGTAAAATTTGGAGAGATTGTACGCGGCAAAGGATTTATTATTGATGTTCTCACCAATAAGGCTTTGGACTTTATTGAGGACAATAAAGACAAACCATTTTTATGTTACTTGGCTTATTGTACTCCGCATACACCTTTCCAAGTACCCGATAAATTTTACAAAAATTTGACGGTTTGACGGTGTAGATATGGGTATACGCCACCGTGAGGGAGATGAATTAGAGAAAATTGAAAAGACGCGAGCAGCCTTGGCGATGTGCGAAAACATCGACTAAAATGTTGGCCGAGTGCTGGATAAGTTGAATAAACTTAATTTAGCCGATAACACCATTGTTGTTTATTTCAGTGATAATGGGTCCAATAGCTTTCGTTGGAAAAAAAGACATCCGTGGACGTAAAGGCACAACCGATGAGGGTGGGGTACGAGTACCTTTTATATTGCGTTGGCCCAATGGCGGTGTTAAACCCGGAACACACATCGATAATATTGCTGGAGCCATAGACTTATTGCCTACCTTAGCCGACTTCACTGACACAACACCTCTGGGCGATAAACCCATTGATGGTCAAAGCCTGGCAGGTGTATTGCGCGGGAAAAATGAAACTTGGCCTGAGCGCATGATTTATTCCATACGCATGAGTAGGACCTTAAGTGTACGTAATGAACAGTTCATGATGGACGAAAAGGGCTTACTCACCTTACGAGCACTGGGAATCCCCGGAGATACGGCTATGGAAGTGCGCTTGTTGCTATTTTCGACGTCTAAGTTAGGCCCAAACACAGCCAAAGTTTAATAAAAGTCACTCTTTCTGTGCGGAAGAGTGACTTTTTCTATGTTGTGTGAAATTTAACCTCCCGTGTGCGTTTTTTGCTTAGAATCCCCTCTCTTTGCTGGATTTTTCCTTGAATAGCATGCCTATTAACTGTCAGAATGCTCCTTTTACTATGGCGTACTGTATATAAGGGATAGTCACATGAAAATCGCTATGAACCTTTTGCTGTGGACCGCAGCAGCGACAGAAGAACATTTTGGTCTATTAGAAGATATCAAAGGGTGGGGGTTTGACGGTGTTGAATTGCCGATGTTTGACCCTGATGGTTCTCCTTGGGCCGCATTAAAGTCCCATTTAGATGGTATGGGCATGGGATCAACCGTTGTCGGCTGTTTGCCAGAAGATACATCCATGATTTTAGACGATGCTGCACAAAACCAAGCGGCTATCGATTACTTAAAAGCCTGTGTGGATGCCAGCGTGGAATTGGGTGCTGAAACCTTGGCTGGCCCTATTTTTCATCCCGTGGGTAGCTTGATTGGGCGTGGGCCCAACGATGATGAGCGTAAACGCTATGTTGAAAACATTTTACAAGTGGCGGATCACGCTGAAGGTACAGGCGTAAAATTATCCATTGAACCCCTCAATCGCTTTGAGACTTTCTTCTTAAACTGCCAAGAACAAGCCGCTTCATTGTGCGATATGATTGATCGCCCTAATGTTGGTGTTTTATATGATACCTTCCACTGCAACATTGAAGAAAAATCTGTGGCTGGCGCTATCCGCACTGGCGGTAAGCACATCAACCATGTGCATATTTCTGCAAATGACCGCTCAACACCGGGTGAAGATTTGGTGCGTTGGGAAGAAAACTTTGCAACCTTAAAAGAAATCGGGTATGACGGCTGGTTGACTATTGAAGCCTTTGGTGCTTGGTTGCCTGAGATTGCTGGTGCGACTTGCATCTGGCGCAAAATGGCTCCGAGCGAAGAGCACCTTGCCACGAACGGCCTTAAATTCATCAAAGAAAACTGGGGTTAATCACCTTTTGGGACATTAAATCGTCTGCCGCACCCGCGGCGGATTGAACGTTTAACAAGGAGTACGTACTGTGAATACCGTTACCGGCGATGCTGTCGCCGCCAAAGCTAAAGCCGCACTCGAAGCAGGTGAGGGCATCCTGCGTTTATCCCCAACATGGGTACCACGCTCATTCTTACAACCTGGACGTCGCATCAAATTACATCCGGATGATTACTATGCTTACGGTAAACATCGTGGCGGGATTGATGAGCGTTGGTTCGGATCTACGACCGAAGCAGCCAACGACAACCGCGAAGATGACGAAGGCCTGAGCTATGTTGTCCATGAAGGCGAACGCTTCACTTTGAAAGATGCGGTGGATGCGCTCGGTGGTGAAATCATCGGTGACCCCATCTGGGACAAATACAAGAAATGGCCTGTCTATTCGAAGTTCTTTGATAACATGGGCCCTATCCCTCACCACATGCATCAAAACGCTGAGCAAGCGGCATTGGTGGGTCAAGAAGGAAAACCTGAATCCTACTACTTCCCCCCACAGTTGAATGCCATCGGTAACAACTTCCCTTACACTTTCATGGGCTTTGAGCCGGGCACGACCCGTGACCAAGTCGTCGCGTGTATCGAGAATTGGAACTCCGGTGACAACGGCATTTTGGATCTCTCCAAGGCCTACCGTCTTAAACCCGGCACCGGCTGGTTAATTCCACCATGTATTCTTCACGCGCCGGGTTCATTGGTAACGTATGAACCGCAGTGGGGCAGTGATGTATTCGGTATGTACCAATCGCTTGTAGAAGGCCGCGACGTGCCTTGGGAACTCTTGGTCAAGGACATGCCAGAAGAGAAACATCAGGACATCGACTTTATCGTTGACCAGCTCGACTGGGAAGGCAATGTCGACCCGAACTTTAAAGAAAACCATTATCTGGAACCGCAAGTGGATGAATCTGCTTCCGGTGAAGGCTACACGGATAAATGGATCGTCTATGGAACAGTGAAGGGTGAACAACTCTTCTCCGCGAAGGAATTGACTGTGGAGCCGGACGCGACAACAACAGTCAAAGACAACGGCGCAACGAGCATCATCTGCGTTCAGGGTCGTGGTCGTATCGGCAATTTACCGCTTGAATCACCGACGATGATCCGCTTTGGCGAAATGACGGAAGACGAAGTTTTCATCTCCGCTAAACGCGCTCAAGACGGTTACGAAATTGAAAACCTCGGCGGTGATTGTCCCTTGGTGATTCTGCGTTACTTCGGACCTGAAGTAAATCCAAATGCACCAACCTTTGGTGATTAATTTTTTAACAATAGATTAAAGCAACATATAAATAGGAGAACATCATGAAACGAATCAGTATTGGTAGTTGGGCGTATGCCATTGGGCCGTATGAAAATGAGCCGATTGATTTTGAAACGGTATACAAAACCTTGGCGAAAATGGGTTTTGACGGCGTAGAAATCGGCGGTTTCGGGATTCACCCAAATCCCGAAACACATCCAAGCAAAGAAGAACGTGCTGCATTGGTTGAAGGTATGGACAATGCCGGCATTAAAGTGTCCGGTTTCGTGCCTAACTTGTGGGGCGAGCAATTGCTGAACACCGAAGACACCTCCGCTTATATCGCAGCCTTTAAACAAGGTGCTGAGTTTGCTAGAGATATGGGCACGGCGGGCGTACGCGTTGACTGTGTGCAAGAACCTGACATTCTTGTTGGTGCCGATGAAGATGCTATCCGAAATCGTTTGGTAAAAACGTGGCAGGAATGCTGTTCGATCGCTGCTGACTACGATACTTACGTGACCTGGGAATTCGAGCCTGGATTCGCATTCAATAAACCTTCACAAATCAAGCGCATTGTGGAAGAAGTGAACCGCGACAACTTCGGTCTTGAATTCGACACCTGCCACGCTGAAATGGTCGCTTTAGGCGCACGTCAGCCCGGCGAAAAAGAAATTACCGAAGGCGGTTGCTTGGAATTGGCCAAACAGTTCAAAGGCATGATTAACCACATTCACTTAATCGATAGTGACGGTACCTTGCACCACGATGAAACCAGTGCTCACCCACCATTTGGCGAAGGGTACTTGGACTTCGATGCGATTACGCCTGTGCTCGCTGAGAATGAATTGTCTCACGACTGGTGGACCATCGATTTATGCTTCTGGCCTGATGCTTGGAACTTGACCGAGAAATGTAAAGTCGCCATTGATGAGTTGAATCAAAAATACGGTTGATAGAAACCATTTACCATGTAAAACCGCCAAGGCGTAATAAGCTTTATGAGTGGAGAGAATGCACTTTTAGAAATTCTTGTAGATGCATCTTTGACCACTCAACAAAATTTCGGGCCAGGTGCATTAACGTTGTTTTATGAACAAACGCTAGCTCATAAACTCATGCGTCGCGGTTTACATGTGACAAGAATGTCCACTACCAATGACTACATTTTGATGTTAAACGGTATGGTTTTAATTCAATTGTTATCCACTGAGCAAGTAGACACAAAAGACAAGAAATGTTTTTTCGAACGTCTGCAATTGGTGGGCAAGAAATCTGGTTTATTAATCAATTTCGGTGCGCCATATTTAATGTGCGGAATCCATCGATTTGTTAATGATAAGTAAAATTAATTTCAACACTAGTATAAACTCTCTGAGTCTTAGCACCTTTGCCTGAGATAAAAAGGAACTTAAACAATGCCTAGTAAAACATTAAACATCGGTCTCATCGGCTACGGCTTCATGGGACGTACGCACTCGAATGCGTACAAACGCGTCAATGACTTTTTTGATCTGGACTATCGCGTAAATCTAAAAGCGGTGTGTGGTCGAAATGAAGAGAACGTAAAAGCGTTTGCTGAACAGTGGGGATACGATTCCTACGAAACCGATTGGAAAGCACTCATCGCACGTGATGATATCGATGCGGTCGATATTTGCACCCCAAATAACTTCCACAAAGAAATCGCGATTGCAGCGGCTGAAGCGGGCAAGATGATTCTTTGCGAAAAACCCTTGGCCTTGAACGTAGAAGAAGGCGATGAGATGGTTGCAGCTATCGAAAAAGCCGGTGTTGCCAATACCGTTTGGTATAACTACCGCCGCGTACCTGCTGTTACATTGGCCAAGCAACTCATTGATGAAGGTCGCTTGGGTAAAATATTCCACTACCGTGCGAACTTCTTGCAGGATTGGACCATTGATGCTGAGCTTCCGCAAGGTGGTGAAGGATTATGGCGTATGGATGCCGCTGTAGCGGGTAGCGGTGTAACGGGCGATCTCTTGGCACACTGTATTGATACGGCCCTTTGGTTGAACGGTAACATGAAAGACGTTTCGGCGATGACCGAAACCTTTATTAAAGAACGAGAGCACGTGTTGACTGGTAAAAAAGAGCCTGTCACCATTGACGATGCCTGTACTTTCATGGGGCACTTCGAAAACGGTTCTTTGGGACTATTCGAATCCACCCGTTATGCGCGCGGACACAAAGCTCTCTACACCTTGGAAATCAACGGTGAAAAAGCGTCTATTAAATGGGACTTGCACGACCTTCACCGGCTCGAATACTTTGACCATGCCGACGATTCCCTTGTTCGCGGTTGGCGTTCGGTTCATGTGACCGACGGTGACATGCCTTACATGGATAAATGGTGGGTTCCCGGTCTGCAAATTGGGTATGAGCACACCTTCGTGCACCAAGTTGCCGACTTCGTTGAAAACTTATCCAAAGGCGAGCCCACTGGCCCGACTTTTGCCGATGCATTAGAAACCCAAAAAGTGTGCGATGCGGTACTGAAATCCGCCGCAACACGTCAATGGGAAAACGTATAAACTGCGACCCCTCTGTCGCAAGGAGAACAGACAGTCATGTCTAACAAGATCGAAAACCGATGGGATGATGCCACCGCGGATGGAATGTCCGAATCAGAATTATTGCACTACCGCTCCAACCTGTTGGGTTCGGACTTAACACTCACCAACTTTGCCGGCGGGAATACCTCGGCCAAAGTGATGACGCCTGACCCCTTAACGGGTGAAGAAGTCGAAGTACTCTGGGTCAAAGGATCCGGCGGCGACTTGGGCAGTATGAGCATGGACGGTTTCGCGACTTTCTATCAAGATAAATTGCAGTCCCTAAAAAACAAATACCGCGGCGTTGAGTATGAAGATGAAATGGTAGCCTACTTACCGTACTGCACCTTCAATAACAATCCACGCGCAGGTTCTATTGATACGCCCCTACATGCATTTATCCCACGTCCTCACGTGGACCACTTGCACCCGGATGCCTGTATCGCTGTGGCTGCAGCCGCAAACTCTGAAGCCGTTACTAAAGAAGTGTTCGGCGATGAAATCGGCTGGGTACCTTGGAAAAAACCGGGCTTTGAATTGGGCTTGATGCTTGAAGCGGAGTACAACAAAAACCCTGATCAAAAAGGAATCATCTTGGGTAGCCACGGGCTCTTCACGTGGGGCAACACCGCCAAGGAAAGCTACGAGACGACCTTGGAAATCATCCAAAAGGCGACGGATTACTTAACGGCCAATGCACAAGACGCGCCTTTCGGTGGTGAAATTAATCCTGCCCTCGATGCGGATACACGCAACACCCTTGCGCAAACACTGATGCCAATCTTCCGCGGAAAACTGAGCCAAGACCAAAATAAAATCGGTCACTTCAATGATTCTAATACCGTATTGCAATTTGTGGGTTCGGCTGACTGTCGTAAATTGGCTGCAATGGGAACATCCTGTCCTGACCACTTCTTACGCACGAAGATCTGTCCATTGGTTGTGGATGTGGACCCAGCTGAAATCAACAACGAAGCCTTCATCGAAAAAATCGACGGACTCTTCGCAGAATACAAAGCAGGCTATGAAGCGTATTACGAGCGTTGTAAGCATGACAACTCTCCGGCCATTCGCGATGCATATCCAGTAGTAATCTTGGTACCGGGTGTAGGGATGTTTACCTATGCCAAAGACAAGTCAACTGCGCGCATCTCCGGCGAGTTCTATGTGAACGCCATCAACGTGATGCGGGGCACGAGTGCGATCAGTGAGTACACAGGCTTGCCTGAACAAGAAGCCTTCGACATCGAGTACTGGTTACTTGAAGAAGCCAAATTGCAACGCATGCCGAAGCCCAAAGAACTCTCCGGTAAAGTGGCTTTGGTCACTGGTGGAGCAGGTGGTATTGGTAGTGCGATATGTCGTCGTCTGCTTAGCGAAGGTGCCTGCATCATCGTAGCCGATTTCGATGTGGATGCTACAAAGACAACCGTTGAAGCCTTACAGGCCGATTACGGTAAAGACAATATCACATCAGCCAACTTCGATGTAACCAACGAAGAAGCCGTTACAGCCAGCCTAGCTACTGCTGCGGTAGACTTCGGCGGAATCGATATTCTCGTATCCAACGCCGGTATCGCAACTTCCGCACCGATCGAAGAAACGACTGGCGCGTTGTGGGATAAAAACATCGCTGTGATGGCCACCGGATACTTCCTCGTATCTCGCGAAGCTTTCAAAATGATGAAAGCCCAAGGCATCGGCGGATCGATGGTGTTTATCTCCTCCAAAAACGCCTTGGTGGCCTCCAAAAACGCATCCGCCTACTGTACCGCGAAATCCGCGGAACTACATCTGGCGCGTTGCGTAGCGCTTGAAGGCGCGGCACACGGTATTCGCGTAAATACCGTGAATCCAGACGCTGTCCTCCAAGGCTCTAAAATCTGGAAAGGCAACTGGAAGAAAGAACGCGCTGAAGCCTACGGACTCACCGAAGAGGAGCTCGACAACCACTACATCAACCGTAGTATGCTCAAACTTCCTGTACTGCCTGAAGACATTGCCGAAGGCGTATACTTCTTCGCCAGCAGTCTCGCCGGAAAATCCACGGGTAACATTCTTAATGTGGATGCCGGAGTCGAAGGCGCGTTTACGCGCTAATTCGGCTTAATCATCGAAATACCCAAGCGGGAATGTTCATATGAACATTCCCGCTTTTTTGCAATTCATAACACCCCTAATGCTATGATGCTTCCTGCTACCTAAGCCCTAACCTACTGGATATTTTATGAGCGATTCACCCGCCCCTACTATCAATGATGAAGCGAAACTAAAAAACTGGCGCATACGCATATTCGCCTCGACATGGCTTTGTTATGCGGGGATGTATTTTTGCCGGAAGCCTTTTTCTATCGTCATGGCTACGTTGGAGGATGAATATGGCTGGAACGCGACAACACTCGGAATTCTGGGATCTGTTTATTTAATCACCTACGCTATCGGGCAGTTTATTTCAGGTGCTGTGGGTACTGTGCTGGGGCCCAAGCGCGTATTGATGATGGGTATGGGGTTATCCGTTGTATGCAATGTTATTTTCGGGATAACCAATTCAATATACACATTCGGGATATTTTTATTTCTACTGGGGTTTGCACAATCGACTGGTTGGAGCAACACAGTAGGTTCGATGGCCACATGGTTTCGAAAGGATGAACGCGGTCGCATTATGGGTCTATGGGCCACGTGTTATCAAGTAGGTGGCGTGTTGGCTACTTTCTTGGCTTCTGTAATGCTGGGTGCTTATGGGTTTCAATATAGTTTCTTTTCATGCTCACTGATCATGTGCCTTGTGATGGTATTCTTTGCATTTAATCACCATAATAGCCCTGAAGATGTCGATTTATCCATTGAACATGATAAATCTGATAGCCCACCACAGAAGTCTTTAGAAAAAATAAGCTCACTGATGGAGCGATTTCATGCATTAGGTTGGGATGCCAAAACAAAGCTCACTATTTTTATAGTAGGTATTTATTACTTCTTCGGTAAATTTATTCGTTATGCTATTTGGACATGGGTACCTTACTTACTAGCGAAGAACTACGCTATGGACGGCGACGATGCAGGATATATGTCAACCCTTTTTGATTTATTCGGTATTGCTGGCGTAATCACCTGTGGATACATTTCTGATAAATATTTCAACAGTCGACGCTCGGGAGTGAGTATAGTTTTCCTGATAGGCATGTTTTTATCTTGCTTATTACTGTATAGCATTGGGCAAAACAGTTTATTGGTGTTTGGTATTAGTATTTCACTAATTGGCTTCTTCCTGTATGGTCCTGATGCCTTGATGACCGGGGCTGCGGCACAGGATATTGGGAATGAACGGGGGGCTACTTTGTCGGCGGGCATAATCAACGGAATGGGCGCTATTGGATCTGTAGTGCAATCCTTGATTATCGGGAAAATGTATGACGATAGCGGTGGGGATGTGGGTCCCATATTCATGCTGCTGGCGGGATCGGCTTTAGCCGCTGTGTTGTGTCTGGCTATTTTACGGGTGACCAAACTTTCGGACGTGTAATTGCTTGAATTGCCTATAGCCCCCGTTTATTGTATTCTACCAAAACATTCTTAAATAGTTCGGAATCACCACAGGAGGAATACTTTAAAGCTATGGTAAGGGCTCAAGGGGATCCAGAGAAAGTTAAATTGGCCAATGAGCAATTTAAGGTTGGGATTAGTATTGCTAAACAATCCTTCACCGATAGCCTCAATCTTAGCAACTAGCCTATAAACGAAAATTGAGCCTCAACGTTTCCGTTGAGGCTCAATGATTGGTTCAAATGTAGCGCAAATTATAAAACGCGTACTTTAGTTGCTTCAGGCCCTTTACGACCTTCACCAGGTTCATACTCAACACGTCCGCCATCTTCCAATGTACGATATCCATCTGATTCAATATTGCTGTGATGCACGAATAAATCTGCGCCGCCGCCTTCGGGCTCAATGAATCCAAATCCTTTTTGGTCGCTAAACCATTTTACTGTACCTGTTGCCACTTTCTTTCTCCTCGTGATGCTTTCGCTCAGAAAACACAATGTTCATCCCCTTCCAAATTATTAAGGACAACAAACTTCAGGGGGAACAAAGTCTATCGTCATTGAAAAAGTCTATCAGGAACATACCTAAACGTCAAGTAATGCGCAAAATTGTTTACAGACGAACTAATAAAGCTTTTCCAATGATATTTATAGGTTCATACACGCACAATTATTGACCGGTAAGTTACACCGTTTGCACATGAGGACATTGCTTTGAACGGCTTTAAACCCTTTACGGCCACGCACAATATAGCGCAGCATATTCTCTTCGTCTTCACCAATTCCCCCCTCGGCCCGTGTAGCCCAAGCTTCGTCCAATTTAGTATCGCTAAGCCCGTTATAGTAATCGCGTTTCTGTTCCAATTCACTCAGGGTGCTCAATGTACCTTCTCCATTTAGTGCTTATGTTCACCGGGATGATCGGGGTGCGCATGACTATCATGGTGCTGCTTGAGCATATCTATCCCAAAGTCGCCGTCGAAATCGCGCCAAACTACGTGAATATGATTGGCGTCGTTTTGAATGTTGTCATACTCTATCAAGAATGTTGCACCTTGCACGCGATAGTAGTGCGGAGCACCTTTCTTTGTCTCACCTATCCAAGCAAATTTAATACTATCTAGTCCGGCCTTGCGCACTTCTTTGAGTCTGGATTTTGCGGCGGATTTATTTTGTACATGCGCCAATGTTTTGATGAGTGACATTAATACTCCTTGTTGTTGAGTAGTCAATTGCGTATATGCAATACCCACATCATCTTGGCGCTCGGCCTTTTGGCTGGCAGCTGTAAAAATATCGCGGGGCACTTTCGCATTGAGGATAGCCGTTTTTTGTTGTTTTGGCATCAAGGATGTAACCAACGTGCGTGCAAGGTCTTCTTCGTCAGCCAATACACGTAAGCCATTCTTAGGGCCCTCAATACGTACTTCGGCGGGATTGGTGCCCATAAATTGTGGACTTGTAGCGACTCGTTTTCCGTTTACAAAGGTCCAATGTAATGATAAGTGATGGCCTTCATACCGTACGGTCCAATCACCATCTTCGGAAGGTGTGCCGAAAAAGAGAATATGATAAAGCTCCGTATCACGATGTACAGCACCTTCGATTTCAAATAGCACCGCTTCTAAGCCACGAATGCCTTCGGCTTTGTTAAACCCATCTTCACTAAGTCCAGCACGTAAAATGTTTAACAGAAGTTCATCTTGCTCATCACTGAGTTCTTTGAGGTTCAGGCCTATACGGTTTTTGGGAATGAAGTGCCAGTTAAGGCGCTCTTCAGAATCAAATGGTAACAAAACACGGGCGGTTTGGGTCTCGTCCAAGGTTCTTAAAAAGGCATTGGATGCTGATAGTAAATCAGCTGACGATATGGTAATTAGCGCATGAATGCTGAACAACGCACACACACAGATGGTGGATAATTTCATGAATCATTTCCTTAAAAATAAAATGGTTAATTAAACTAGCATATTGAGCTAAGTTAAACAATGGCTACTTCTTTACAGATGAAGCCTTAATGTCTTTCCAATCCTTCACTAAATATGGATGAATCAAACTGTTCCAAAGATCGTATCCTTTACGATTGAGGTGCAAGCCATCTTCTATAAACAAATCCTTACTGGGTTTCCCATCGGCTCCAAGCATCGGTGTATCAATATCCAGATAGTGAATACGTGGATCTTTTTCAGCGTGGGCTTTAATTAATGCATTTACTTTTCGCATGTCGCCTACCATTTTCCAACGTGCAATACTGGGTTTTATAGCGACATATATAATACGTATTTCAGGCAGTGCTTCATGTATACGACCAAAAAGAGTTTTGGTATCCTTAAATACTTTTTCCGGATTTTTACCTGCAGCGATGTCATTATCCCCTTCATAGATAGCGATAAGACGTGGTTTATATTTTAAAATGATGCGATTGGCATAGAGTAAAGCATCGGAAGTCTGCGATCCTCCGAATCCGCGATTGATAATATTCAGTGTTGGAAAGTCTTCATCCGTTTTCCACATACGAATACTGGATGAACCCACAAAGAGAATGCCATTGGGTTCGGGCATTTTTTCAGTATCCTGAGCCTCAAACCTTAAAATTCTTTTTTCCCATTTATTCTCTGCAAATACTGTAGGGATAAAAACCAACAGTGCACAACATGCGATTAGAAAACGATTCATATTCAATTCCTTTATATAGTGATAGATTTATTACTGTAGCATAGTTGAGGACGTTGGGGCAGGTTATGGTAAAGTACGCACATTCACCTTGGCAATTTATGGAGCAGCATAATGAATTTCTTCCGATGGACGTCATTACTATTAACTTTATTCGTCTCAGCTGGCGCCTACGCTGAACCTATACAAACCCCTATTTTCGTTAGTGGGGAAGATGGGTATGATACCTACCGTATTCCAGCTGTGACGGTATCGAAACAAGAGACAATACTGGCCTTTTGTGAAGGGCGTATGGCCGGAAGAAGCGATACGGGTAATATTGATATTCTGGTGAAGCGTTCAACAGATAACGGGGCAACCTGGAGCAAGCAGAAAATTATCTGGGACGATGCCGACAACACCTGTGGGAACCCTGCTCCTGTGGTGGATCAAAAAACAGGTACGATCTTTTTATTAATGACCTGGAATCGTGGCGATGATCATGAACGGGATATCATCGACTTGAAGAGTAAAGATACCCGCCGAGTATTTGTTACACAATCGAATGATGATGGGTTAAGTTGGAGCACCCCTAAGGAAATCACTTCGAATACAAAGAAACTCACTTGGACTTGGTATGCCACTGGACCTGGCGCAGGTATTCAATTAAAAAAAGGGAAGCATAAAGGACGATTGGTAATCCCTTGTGACCATATTGAAGCTAAAACAAAACTTTATTACTCACATGTGATCTATTCCGATGACCATGGGGCAACATGGAAACTGGGCGGAACTACTCCTGAACACCAAGTAAATGAATGTGAAGTGGTGGAACTGAACACGGGTGAGTTGATGCTGAATATGCGTAATTATGATCGCAAAAAACATCAACGCCAAGTGGCCATTAGCCGGGATGGCGGAGACACATGGACCGACCAACATCACGACACGGCATTAATAGAGCCCATATGTCAGGCCAGCATTCGTCGAGTTGGAAAAATGCGGGGGAAACATAAACAGGACCTTCTTTTTTCCAATCCTGCAAACGAAAAAAAGCGACTTAACATGACCATTCGCCTTAGCCGGGATAATGGTAAAAATTGGCCGCATGCTCTAGTGTTGCACGAAGGCCCGAGTGCATACTCGGACCTTGTGGTATTGGATAATGGTTTAGTCGGATGTCTGTATGAACGCGGTGACAAGCATGCATACGAGACAATCACTTTTGCCACAACATCTTTTGAGGATATTGTCGCTACTGACTAATTATTTGGGTTTATTGATTGCGCTGTCTGTTTCTAAGGCGTTCGGAATCATTGCCACGACGATTTTTCATCATAGCAAGTTCTTTTTCGATATCGTAATCATTTATCCGAGTTCCTTTTAAGCGAACCGTAAAGTCTTGATCGCCAAACTTCAATGGCACCTTCGCCTCTAGGTGTTTAGACTCTGGGTCGTAGGTACCTTTAATTGTCGTGGTTGCACCGATATTGAGATTGACTTCACCACTAAAGTTATTGCCATCCCAAATAATTTTATCGACACTGCATTCATTGAGATCACGGCCAAAGGTAAACAACACAAAACCGGGGCTTCCATCACGTGGAATTAGCAATGTGGTGGGTTCTTTGGGATTTCGGAAATACACGGAGTAGGTATCGTCTGGGTATTCGGCTGTAGCTTTTTTAGTTATACGCTCCATGATTTCTTCATCAGTTTCTGGACGAACACCTTCATCAACGATAAAATCAAGGAATCCAATCATCATTTCATCATATGACTCAGTACCAAAAGTAATGTCGATAGTGGGATCGGGGTTAGATTTGTTGTCTGCTGAATTGTCGTAATGCGCAATGCATTCAATGGTTGTACCCGCTGGAATATCAATGGGCTTTTCCAGGATATAATGCGTTTGCCAATTAAAGTCATAGTTTTCAACGAGCAACAGAAGTTCTTCTGTTCCATCGGGGTATTTAGCGGTGTAGCTAAAATCTTTACCACGGTAATGCATATGCGGAGAGAAGGCCATTATCTTACCGCTTTGGCGAAAGAGTTGTTGTGAACGAACTTCATGATTTTTGGCCCCAGCGGGAATGCGGAACCCAAAGTTGACTACCCACACATTGGTGAGTTCTTTTTGAACATCATCAATACTGTCAGCAAAATGTAACCCCAAACGCGTTTGATCTTTTTCTTTAAACTCCGTTGGGTGGTAGTGCATGTCACCAATGATGCCGTGGCCTTTTTTGATTAGACGCCCTGTGCCTTCCGGGAAGGCCATTGGTGCCAAACCAGCGGCCCAGGCTCCTAACCAACCACCCATAGGGTCAAAAGAAAAACCGCGTGTTTGATAGGCAATAACGTGGTGAGCTACTGCGGTGTTACTGGGCAATACTTCTATTGCGGTCAGCCAACGATCTTCTTCTAAATTTAATTTTGCCGGAAGATCTTCAAACACATCGGGGCCACCTGCAGGAATCGTCACTTCGGGGAGTGTAACGATCATATCGGGTTCACCGAGTTTCCAGTCATCGTCGACAAAGGTAGGCATTTCGGGCAGGTTTTTCGGATCACCCTTTTTCATTCCGCTTTCAATCCAACTTACAATGGTATTGATTTCTTTCTCACTGAGACTTCGATCATTGCTAAAAGGGTGCTTATATTTAGTGGCATGCCAAGGCGGCATCGTTTTTTCCGAAACATGACGTTTTATGGATTTAGCCCAAGGACGAATTTCTTTATAATTCATCAACGACATAGGACCGACTTGATCCGGGCGGTGACACGAAACGCAATTGTTGTTAATTATTGGCGCCACATCTTTGGTGTAGGTTAATTCTTCTAAAGAGGCGTGACTTATTGAACTCATTCCCAGCATTACGGTTAACGTTAATGCCAACGGACGAAAAAACTTCATTGCTAAACTCCTTTAAATTATATCAGACAGTATCGCATCAAATTGTATATAACATAACTATTATAGCACGAAAAACATTTCATTGTGCACATTTTTTAGACGATTTAATGACTGGTCTATTATAAATAGTTAAGCGTTATTGAATAGCTCTTAGACCGCTCGCCCAGCTGCCACGGCGGACGCCCAGGCCCATTGGAAGTTATATCCACCCAACCAACCGGTTACATCCATTACCTCACCGATGAAGTATAGTCCCAGTAAGTCTTTACATTCCATGGTCTTAGGGGATAATGCACGTGTATCAACACCTCCACAAGTCACCTCAGCTTTGGGGTAGCCCTCGGTGCCGGGGATATGAATTCGCCAGTCTTGAAGCGATTTTGCCATGTTGCGCAGAAATTTATCGGAAATCTCCCCTAAAGGATCTTCCCAATCGTAGAGATCGCAAAGGCGCTGGGCGAGACGCGCACTCACGCGTTGTAGCATAAATTCTTTCGGCATAGTTTTGGGTGCGGAGTATTTTAGCTCCATGAGCTCATCTTCAACATTGATATCTGGAAACAGATTGATGGAAATGTCATCCCCTTGGTTCCAGAATGAAGAGATCTGCAGAATCGCAGGGCCACTTAACCCACGATGAGTTATGAGTACGGCTTCTTCGAATCGGGTTTTTCCTATGGATACTGCGGCATCAAATGCTATGCCGGATAAATCATCTAATCGCATTAGATCTTTTTCGTTGAGTGCCATGGGAACAAGGCCAGGTGTACAAGGAAGGACTGGGATACCAAATTGTTCCGCGAGAGTATACCCGAAACTGGTTGCACCCATCTTTGGAATTGAGAGCCCCCCTGTGGCGACCACAAGAGCTTTCCCGTAGAAAACCCCTTGGTTGGTATTGACTGTAAAGTCTTCTTCTTTCTCAACACTGCTTACTGTGCAACTGACTCGAAGTTCGACACCGGCATACTCACAATCTTGCAGCAGTGCATCGATTATTTGTTGTGCGGATCCATCACAAAAAAGTTGACCCAGTTTTTTCTCGTGGTAGTCGATGCCATGGCGTTCAACATAAGCGATAAAATCTTCGGGCGTATAACGGGACAGTGCGGAATAACAAAAGCGGGGATTTTGGGAAACGTAGCGTGAAGGTTCAGTATTGATGTTGGTGAAATTACAGCGACCACCCCCAGAGATTCGAATCTTTTTTCCTACGGTGTCGTTGTGTTCAATAAGTAATACACGTTTATCCGCATAACCTGCTTCAATCGCGCACATAAGCCCGGCCGCCCCTGCACCAAGGATAATTACATCATAGTTATTGATAATTTCGCTCATGGTGTTCCGCTCTACAGTCAATTAAAAGGCTATTGTAAATAGAAGTGGAGCCAGTCGCAAGGACTGGCTCCACGATGAATGGTTGATTAGTTAAATGTTTAATTATTTAAACATTTTATTTTCAGCGTTTCCGCGCGATAACAAGTAGGCCATCATATCCAAGAGCTCGTCTTCGTTGAGCATTTGGGTTAATCCTTCAGGCATTTGAGATACTTTAGACTCTTCTACCGATTTAATATCACCGGATTTCACTACGATAGGTTCGTCCTGACCTTTGGTATAGATTTTCACTTCATCTGTACCATCATCTTTTTCATCAGGACGGCTACCGGAAGTGTTGATGACAATTCCGTCATGCAAATCGCCATTTTTCATCGTCACCATTGAAGAGTTGTATTGGTCAGAGATCACTGCGCTAGGCTCAATAATGGCTTCGAGCAGATCGCGTATGGAAAACTTGCCGCTGACCGTGGTTAAGTCAGGACCAATTGCTCCACCTACACCGTCGAATTGGTGACAGAGTACACATGATACTGCATGGTATGCATTGCGGCCGTTTTTGAAGTCACGCCCTTTTAAGCCGCGTTCATTGATCAGTGCTTCGGCACTCGCTACTGTCCATGGAGTATCCACTGGGTGAGTTTCTGTGATCTCAAACTCAACAGCCTTGACCAAACTCTTATCGGTCAGATCTTTCAATGCAGCTTTTTCTTCATCGGTACAATGGGCTAAAGCATCTTCACGAATATAGCCCAAGAAGCTAGCATATTGATTACCACCGTTATACGTTCCCGCTTCATTGATAAAGCCGAAGTAATCGCGACGTTGATCTAATGTCCAACCGTCTTGCACATTACGAAGCATGAGTGTGTAATTGATTTTGGCTTGAGGTGGATAGTTAGCCAACATCTTGGCGATGGTTCCACCGTAACCAGCATTACGCTTAATCAACTCAGCCCAATCGGGGATCGCAGATGGTTTGGCATCATGCAACAGTGCCAAGCCTTTTTCTATGATAGTCGGTGATTCTAAATACACCAACAAACGAACCAACTCCCCATTTATGTTGTCGCTCTTAGAGGGCAACAAGGGATCGAGTCGATTTATCATACCGTTCACCACACCTTGTGGAATGCCGGTATCACTAATGGTCACCATATCATCCGCACGCATGCGGGTTAAGCATAATGCATACGCACGTAGTGCAGCCAAAGTAGTGACTTCATCGGTTTTACTGAGGTCTATACGGTTAAGAGCTTTGATGATATACGGTTGCAATGAAGCATGCCCTTGACGGGATAGAGCAATCATGGCTAGTGCTGCGGTTAAGGGATCTTTTTCTGAGAGCGCTTTAGTTGACCATTGCTCAACGGGTTGATTCTCCACGGCAATACGAGCGGCAAATCGAATAAAGCGATCTTCATGCCCCATGTAAGACCATGCAGTCTCAATGGCTTTTGGATCTTCATGACCGTGGAACTCTTCAAGCATTCGACGTAACTTGCGTGCGTCAATGGTGTCTTGAGATTCTTGACGTTTTGCAGGAGCCGTTTCTTCTTCGCCTGCGTAATACACACGGTATAAGGCAGAATCGGTACCCCGTCCACCAACAGTGAAGTAGAATGCACCGTCAGTACCAATAGCAGTATCCGTTACGGGTAAAGGTGAACCTGATACAAATTCTTCTTTGGTCGCGGTGTAGCTGGCACCTTCAGGCGTCATGTGCACGGCATGAATAGTTCCGAAAGTCCAATCGAGAATGAATAGGGCTTGTTGGTATTTAGCTGGAAATTTCGCGTCAGTACCAAACACGATTCCTACCGGAGAACCTGGTCCGATGTTCAATACTGGCGGAGTGCTGTCTTCATAATATGTTGGCCATTTACCGGTACCTCCACGCCAACCAAACTCACTACCACTGACTACGTGACATACACGAGTAGGACGATACCAAGGACTCCCTTGGTCATATTCCATATCGGCATCAAAGCTGAACATTTCATTTTCCGTGTTCATAGCGATGTCGTATTGGTTACGAAAACCAGTGGAATATACATGCCAGCTTTTTCCGTCAGGGGATGTACGGGTAATCCAACCCCCCGGAGCCATCCGGCCTTTGGCGTGTCCACTGGGGTCCCAACGCCGCGGTAAGAGTAAATCTTCACCCCAGTTGGTAGGCGCTTGACTCCCTGAGATCTCTGGAAGATAGGTATGATTACCGGCTACGATATACAAGTCTTTCTTATCTTCGGTGTACATGATGGCATGGGGCCCGTGTTCACCGCCGCCGTTAATCGGGGTAATGTAGTCGGCTTTATCGAGTTCACCGTTCTGATCAGAATCGGTAATACGGTAGAGCCCTTTTTTGTTGCCTTCACTTACATGGGCATATAACGAATCAAAGGCATAAAACAGGCCGTGTGCACCTGATACAGGTGCAGGTATAGAAGTGATCACCGTTCTGGAATCTGCATTGCCTAATTCAGCAGGCTGTACATGGTAGATACCGGCATCGCCTTGGTCGGATACATAGAACCCACCTTGTGGAGCATTGGTCATGGAAACCCATGAACCCTGCATGCCTTTAGGTACGGTATAGAGCAGTTCAGCTTTAAATCCGGGCAGTAGGTTTAAATTATCAACAACTTTGGCAACTGGTGATGGGTCCAAGTCTATTTTCTCGGCATTTTCCAAAGCGGCCATCGTAATCGCATTACTCCAAGAAAGGCCTTCTTTACCGATAGCGCCTAAGGATACTGATGCTTTCCATTTGGAATCGTCGAAGCCTACTGTATCCCAACCGTCGCCACGACGTTTAGATGACTTCCAGTCGGTATTGGTAACGTAGACATCTTTGCTACCATCCGTGTAGGTAATAGTGGCTCGTCCAATAACACCAGCCAAACTTGATCCATTACGCCCAGCAAGCGCGATGATGTTTTTCCCTTTAATCAGACTGGTTTTGAGGGGCATCGTCATAAATGTTTTCCAGCTTCTATGGCGACCAATGCGTTTCCCGTTTACAAACACTTCAATTTGGTCATCGCCCGCTCCAGAAAAGATAGCCGACTCAATATCTTTCTCAATGTTAATCTCAAGTCTGAAAAAGATAGATTGGTTGTCTTTGGTTTCGCTGGACCAGATCCATTCAGGGTCTGCTGCAAATGCAGTTCCCGAAAAGGAGAAGGCGATCAGCACACCAGCAATTAAGTGTTTCATCACGATGCTCGTTGCTCCTAGAATCACAATAGTGCAACACTCGAAGCCCCATGCTTGGCATGCTCACTATTGATATACGTATTAAAAACGCTTCTATAGTGCCATATGACACGGGTAAAATAATAGTAAATTAAGAAAGATTTATCCATAATTACGGTTCGTGCTTGAATTTCGTGCGTGCCATGCCCGCTCCTTAGATTAGAGGCCTTTTACCCCTTCGTACCATGCTCTAAACCACTGTGCGAACTTGTATTATGATTGCAGGTCTTTTATGATGAATACTGATATTTACACAAAAAACTGTATGTAAACTGTTATAAGGACTCGTTTAATGCCTGATTTTCCTATTATCGATACCCATGTACATCTGTGGAATGTAGAAAAAATCGATTATCCTTGGCTTGGTGAAGTACCCCCCCTTAATAAAACACATCGCCCTGAAGACTTCACACAGGCATGTGGCCCCGTTGAGGTAGAAGGCATGATTTTTCTGCAAGCCGATGCCGAAGAAGAAGAAAATCATTTAGAGGCACAGTGGGTTAGCCATCTGGCTCAACACGATCCACGTATCAAGGGCATTGTCGCACGCGCATCGCTTGAGCAGGGCGAGGCGGTACGGCAGGATTTAGACATGCTGTCTCAAAACCCCTTAGTTAAAGGCATTCGTCGCTTGATTCAGGGGGAAACTGATCCCGACTTTTGCCTGCAATATGAGTTTGTTCAAGGCGTAAAAATGGTCCACAATTACGGCATGCACTTTGAATTGTGTATTTATCACCACCAACTTGCAAGTGTATTGAAGCTCGTCGCTCAATGTCCGGAAGTGTCATTTAATCTAAATCATATTGGGAAGCCTGGGATTGAAGATGGATTGAAGGACCCCTGGCGTGAGGAAATCGCTGCTTTGGCGGAATTCGATAATATGAGCTGCAAAATTTCGGGCATGGCAAACGAAGCCGATATGCAACATTGGACCGATAAGGACCTACGGCCTTATATTCATCATGTGATTGAACAATTTGGATTCGACCGGGTAATGTTTGGTGGCGATTGGCCGGTGTCTACACTGGCTACGGATTATCCACGTTGGGTTAATACAGTGGAACAGGCTGTAGCAGGGTGCTCGTACACAGAGTTGCGCAATTTGTTTGTGGACAATGCGAAAAAATTTTATCGTCTGTAGCGCTATTTGTTTAATTCACTAGATAGCACAACATCTTGGATATCGTTTGTCACTTCAGCCAAGTGTAAAAGCTGATTGGTGAGAAATTGAATTGGATTGATTTTCATTAATCGAACCTCTGGCTCGGGCACTGTAAGAATTTTATCCGTGAATAGCGAGACAATTCCATTCTTATAGTCCAACATTCTGCATTCATGTAGGAAAATCAGACTCATTTCTACCGCAGCATTTAAGTCAACATCGTCTTCTTCATCCCAATAGGGATGGGTCGAATCAGCTCGAACCTTTTTTACCCATTCCTTAATTAAGGAATCTGAAATGGAATCGGAAAGATGATGGACACATACGGTGTATATAAATGCTGCCACTACCTGTGGCACACAAATTTCAGCAAGTTCTGCGATTTTTTCTACCACACTAAAATCGAATGCACGTTGCTCTTCTTTTCCAGCTTTGGGCGGCAGGAATACTTCTTCGCCATGAATCATACACGTATGATCTCGGACAGGATTATAATTGCGCGACACCGGTACTACGGAAACTATAATATCTTTTTTTTTGCGCTGCGCCATACCCAGAAAAAAAGCAGCACCGCCCGGTTCCGTCACATCGCCGCGGTATTCAAAAAACATCCCAGAGCGGGATCGCGTCCTCCCTGGAAACATTAAAAAGCTATCGCCTTTAACCAGAATCTCTACAAAAGCCTTCATCTGCGGCATAGTAACATTGCCACGACTGATTCCATGAATCCCTAAAGTTAACATAAAATCATCGGCATCAAATAAACGAGTCTTCAGTAAAGAACCCAGTTTGGATCCTTTAAAAAAATCATCGCGTGTCATGGCCCGGCATTTTATTTGGGTATTTGAAGCATCATAGATACCTTTATACACATACAGTGGATCGCCCAACATGACATGATTTGCACAAAACACTGCGGGATGATTCAAAGGGACATTTTCAGCACCGCGAATGCGTATATACCGATTCCACTTAGTAAAATGACCCAATACATGCAACAATCCCTCGCGATTTTCATCCACTAATGGCGGGGAAACCAGCTTTAGTTTTGAAAAGAGGTATCTGAATAAATATGTAAAGAAGGTGTAACACCCATGTAAAGTTTTCATAAGAGTATTCTAACGTTCTTTTAACCTTTGAGACAACTTAGAATTCATGCCCAATCGGTATATTCTCATATGAATTTTTGCTAGTATGAAGTTCTAATTTTATTTTTGTACCTAGGAGCATGTTGTATGAAACGACTTAACTCATTCATTTTCGGGCTATCCATTAGCCTACTCTCCCTACCAATTTTTGCACAAACAGTCAATGAATTCCCCAATCCCGATGACCCGATTCATGTACGAGTAGCTATGTATGATGCACTGATGCGGGGCAATCACAATAATGAGGGTGTGTTCATGCAACATGTGATTTTCCCACCTGTGGGTGTGGAAAAGCCCTTGGTGGGAAGTCAGGAAGATTGCCTTGAGATCACAGGCGCTATGATGGCAGCCTATTGTTATCGGTATGGCGTGACCAAAAAGCCCGAGCACCGAGAACAGTGCCACGAGATTCTACGGGGAATGGTGAAAATGGAGAAGGTCACAGGGGTTCCGGGAGTTTTCGCGCGGTCATTTAATAAAACCGACAAGCCATTGTGGCACGAAAGCCAACATTTCTTCCCGATAGAATGGCATGAAAGCACATCAATGCCTGGGTATCGCTGGGAAGGCGACTTGAGCAGTGATAAATTTGTGGATATTTGCTACATGCTGAGTGTGTATTACGATATGGCAGCAGATGCAGAAGGTAAAAAAATTGCGGCCGAATTGATTGACCGACTTGTTGGGCGTGTCGTCGATCATAATTTCAAACTTGTCGATGTGGACAATAAAATGACTTTATGGGGAAACTTTTGCCCTGACCTACCGCATCAAGCACTGAACTCTTTGGAAATATTGGCCGCTTTAAAAACCGCTCATCGTATGACAGGTAAAGATCGATATCACGAAGCCTATCGTATGTTGATTGAGAAGCATCACTACGATGATGAGGCCATTATGGCCAAGGTGATATGGCCCGAGATGTGGAATGTCATTTGGGATGACAAGCTAGCGTGTAAAAGTTTCTGGCAACTGTTTGGCCATGAAAAAGACCCCTCGCTCCTAAACAAATACACCATGTCGCTGAACCGCCACCAGTATTCTTGGGCCAATAGCGAATATGAGCGCATTGGGGAAATTTGGTTCCCCATGGTGTATAGCGTACTGACTGGTGAAAATGTCGTCACCGAAAAAACGATTGAAGCCATCAAAAACATGCAGGAAATGAAACGACGAACTCGGAAGTTTCCAGTCACCCAAGCCGATGGTTCGGTGAAGATGGTTGAGACGCAGGACGAGAATAATGCTGCGCAATTGATTCGTAACTATTGGTTTGGCCGTTATTACGGCTTTATCGATGCTTCGTGGTAAGGAGATTTAATATGAAAACCATTGTATATACCTTGCTGGGGCTATTCATTTCACTCAATGCTCTAGCCGAGCAGAAATCCGAAATCTCTTCACCCCATAAAGGCATGGTTTATGTCCCTGCAGGCGAGTTTATCATGGGCAGTGATGTAGGTGATTCGGATGAGTCCCCAAAGCACACAGCTTCAACGGGCAAGTTTTTTATTGACGAATATGAAGTGAGCAATACCGCCTTCAAAAAATTTGACCCAAATCACACCTATCGAAAAGATCGTGAGAATCACCCGGCTCTCGTCACATGGGATCAGGCAAATGCCTATGCAAAATCAATCGGCAAACGATTGCCGACGGAAAAAGAATGGGAAAAAGCTGCACGCGGTACGGATGGAAGACTATTTCCTTGGGGCAACACTTACGACT